>ERZ1370068.2598-contig-1737_pt1 | contig 205494 bp, 251 predicted proteins | sample MGYA00561227_ERZ1370068 | MGnify/ENA primary metagenome ERZ1370068 (study PRJEB38410, sample SAMEA6850437) | metagenome | study: Metagenomic assessment of the ecological functions of the soil: analysis of the soil microbiota associated with the...
TATGCCACTTCGTTCAGTTACGTATTGCTCTACACTCCAGCGCCGGGCGGGCCTGGAAGGTGACCACAGCCGTGCATGACGAGGGCGGAGCCATATTTTCATCCAGATCAATGCACGCGGGACGTATGTCGCACCCCGACAATACGCCCCATCATCGCCAAGCCGTGGCACCCTCCGCGATCGCGCCCGGGGACGCAGATGTTCACCGCGACGGGGATGAAGGACATTCCGCACCGCGCGCTGACTGACGACCGAGGAAGTGCGCCGGACCGTCGCCGACTCCGCCTCGCGGCGCGCTGCGCCATCGAGGCCGGCGCTGACGAGTGTCGAGATCTCACGGCGCGAACGTCCTATCTCGTCCAGCAGTTCTTCGCCCCAAGCGCCAACACGCGCACTGATGAATATGGCGGCTCGATCGCGAACCGCGCCCGCTTCGCCATCGAAGTCGCCACGGCGATTGCCAGGGAAATCGGCGCGGACAGGACGGCCATCCGCCTGTCCCCCGGCACTGACCATGTGGGGGATCGACGAAGGCGCGGAAGGCCCGGACCGTCTACCGCTATCTGGTCGCCGAACTCGGCAAGCTTGGTCGCGCCTACCTGCACATCGTGCAATAACGGCGACGAGCAGCTGGCTGGGCGACATACGCGCGCTGTGGAAGCAGTCGCTGATCTGTGAACCGGCCTGGCCGTCCGACGCAACCAGATCGGCGCTGACGTGGCTTCGGGGGTGGCCGATCTGGAAGCCTACGGCCGGTGGTCCTTGCCAATCGCAGATTTCGGTCGCACGGTTGAAGACCGGTGCGCCGATGAACGCGAGCGGATCGCGCCAGCTTCTTTGGCGGCGCCGCGCGGGCGCTACACCGACTATCCCGCGCTTGCGAGACGGCCACGGCGCGTAAGCGCGCTGGCGCTGTCCGTCATCGCGCCGGTCCAGCGGGCAAATCATGGCGGCGCATTGGCTTTCCGGGCCTATGTCTGCGGCGGCACGGCCGAAAGGGATCGACCCCCTCGCCGGGGCCTGATCGTGCGTGGATGAGTGGGATTACGACTCAGCTTTCCGCCCCGCCAATACGTCTGACGCCAAACGACGCGTTCCGCGCAGTGGCCTGGCCAGTCCACACCCTTCTTATCGAAGTAAAGCAAAAGCTTGGTTGCCATCGGGCTCACTCCGCCCACCCCCGAGAGTCGAAAGCACTCCGCCCGCCCAAGATCGACAACCATCGTGACCACCCGAGGCGCATCACGTCTGGGAAGGCGTGAGCACCTTGCGCATGGCGATCTCTGACGAATCTCTTGGGCAGCCGTGCTGGAAAACATCCATCGCTCCGGGTGGTGCGGCACCGGCGACATATCGGAGTAAGCGATGGATGATCATCTGAATAAATCGTCTGCTGCTGATGGCGGTCGGCGCCTTAGCTTCTCTGTCACTTTCAACCTCACACGCAACGGAGTCCAATATGAGTGCAACTTCCCATCCAATCAGTCCGTCCCGACGCGTCGCATCGGCGCCTGGACGTTGCAGGGCATCCTCGCGGCGGCCTTCCTTGCCGCCGGCTTCGCCGCCAAACTGGCCGGCGTTCCTTTCATGGTCGACCTGTTCGCGCAGATCGGACTCGGTCAGTGGTTCCGCGTCGCGACCCGGCGTGGTGGAAGTGGCCGGCGCCGTCGCGCTGCTCGTTCCCGGCCTGGCTTCGATCGGCTGCCGCTGTGGCTCGGCTGCCACCATGGTCGGTGCCGTGGCAGCCCATCTGTTCGTCCTGCGCACCAGTCCCGGTCCCGGCGATCGTCCTGGGCCTCCTCAATGCGGTGGTCGTCTACCTGCGGCGGCGATGAACTTGTTGCCTTGCTTCGCGTCAAGGGAGCTGAGCCCTGAAGCCGTAGAGACGCCAAGACCTTCAGGAGAACGAAAATGACGACCGATGCAGTGTTCACGCGTCCGCACGCTGAAGAGACTTCACGACAGATTGCTCTGCGCACGCGTGGACACTCGCATGGGCCGCATTACCCGGCTGGTCAGTCCGGGCGACATCGGTGGGAACGGATCAAGCCGTTCGTCTTTCTCGACTACTTCGACGCCGATCCAGCGACGGCACCAGAATTCGGCTTTCATCCCCATTCAGGAATTGCGACGCTGACCCTCATTCTGTCCGGGCAGGCTTTCTACAAGGGAGACCACCGGCCGCGAAGGCGTCATCGAGACCGGCGGTGTCGAGTGGATGCGCCGCCAGTAGTGGCGTTTGGCATACCGGCGGAATGTTCGGCAAGGAGCGGATCAAGGGCTTTCAGCTCTGGGTCGCCATGCCGCCCGAGCTCGAACTTGCCGAACCCCAGAGCCAATATCTCGGCGCTTCCGACTTCCATTTTGCCGGTCCCGCGAGGGTTATCGCAGGCGAATACGGCGGTGTGAAAAGCATTGTCGGTCGCCGCCTGGCATCACTTACCTCGATGTGCGCCTCAAGGCCGGAGAGCGCTGGACCTTTCACCCGACCAAGGGACACGACGTCGCCTGGATCGCCTCGCACCAGGGGATCGTGACAACGCCGGAGCAGGTATCGACGGGCGAAGTCGCCGTGTTCGAGGAGGGCGATCAGGCGATCGAGTTCGATAGCGCTCTCCGATGCCGGCTTCATCCTCGGCTCTGCGATCAAGCACCCATACGACCTCGTGACCGGCCACTACTCCGTGCACACCAACGCGGATTCCTGCGCATTGGGGAGAACAACATCGCCGATATCGCGCCGGCTGCACAACCAGGGTGTCTTGGCACGCGCAAGACGCTGAGGATTGGAGAGATTGGCTGAGCTGAGGATTCAACCAATGGAGGAAACCGATGTTTGGATCAGGTGGAGTTCAGCTTTTTCGACGCATGGCCGGGGCCCGGAGTGCCGGGACAGGTCCGATCGACGCTTGCCGCTCCGATCGGAACACTTCCCGGTCGAGGCAAGAGGCCGCGAGATCGTCACGCAGCAAGGCGTCATTATCGCGGTAGCCAGCCGATCCCGCGATGAGCGAGGAGATCGCTCGGCGCCTGAACGAACAGCGATCGAGCGACCAAGAGGATCAATGGGCGCTCTGAGCACGGCGCTGACAACGTGCTCACGAGTCCGAATGAAGCGCGATCGCGAATAGGTCTGATATGACCGCCAGTTGGGCAGTACTATCATCCGCTTTAGCATCCGGTTTGGTCGATAGGTAGGTCCCATGCTCGACGCCGTCTCTCTCGATCAACTGCGCACGTTCATCGCCGCGGTCGATGAAGAAGCTTCTCAGCCGCCTCCCGCAAGCTGTTGCGCGCCCAGTCTGTTGTGAGTGAGACAATCGGCAAGCTTGAGGAACAGATCGGCGTGCAGTTGTTCGACCGCTCTGGCCGCTATCCCAAACTCACCCCGGCGGGATCGGCCGCTTCTGGGCGATGCTCGCAGCATCATCACTGGGGTCGACTTGCTGAAGGCCCGGGCGAAGGGCATGTCGGCTGGCCTGGAGCCGGAATTGTCCGCGGTGATTGACGTCTTCTATCCGATCGACGCGGTTACTCAGTGTGCCAAGGAGTTTCGGCAGAAATACCCGGCGTGGCGCTCCGCATCTATGTCGAAGCGCTCGGAGGAGCCATTCAAGCCCGTGCTTGACGGCCGTTGCAGCATCGGCGTCATCGGATCACTTCCGGCGATTCCGGATACGCTGACCTATGAGCGGCTTGCCCGGTATCGCTTTTCTCATGGTTGCTGCCCGTGATCATGCCACTGACTTCCTGCACGGCAAGATTCCCAAGGAGGTTCTTGGAAAACATACTCAGATCGTTCTCACCGACAGGTCGGAGCTGTCCGTCGGGACGCGAATTCGGCGTCATGTCGTCGAGCGACCTGGCGGCTTGCTGACCTCTTCGCCAAGCATCATTTTCTGCTCAACGGTCTTGGTTGGGGCGGAATGCCCTTGCATGCCGTGCGCAAGGATCTGGAAGAGGGCCGCCTTTCCAGTGCTGCCCATCGAGGACGTACCTCCGGATGGTTTGATCTTGCCGATGTCGGCGGTGGCAGACCGTCACCGCCTGGACCCGCCGGCCGGTGGTTTGTCGATCGCCTGAAGCAAATGCCGGTGGATACGGGCAAGGTGCCTGAAACCGCCCGGTCACCAGGAAGAGGGCGAGGCCGATCTGCAGAAAACCTAGCCGGACGCCGGTGTTGATTCCTACGTCCGATGCCCTCATGCGCTAGTCAAGGCAGCGTTTGACCGTCTCTCCCAGCAGGCGATATCCTGTGACCGGCCGGGGCCCTTTGCGATCTTGATTTGTGGGTGCTGCTCATGGAATGGTCGACACAGCCGCGACGTCCGGATCAGCCCTTTGGAAGTTGGGCTGGACGACCTTGCAGCTGCCTTCGTTCGACTTGAGCCACGCAGGATCGCTGACCAGTCCTTTGAAGGCGCAATTTCGAGGGTTGATGCCGCTCCGATCCAGATATCGCTGGTCACCGCCACCCGCGCACACCGTGCTTCGCCTCGCTTCGCACGTCGCCTCGAGCACGGACGATCTCTGCTTTGTCAACCTCCAGCTCGAAGGGTTGGGACGTACGACACAGCGCGGCCACGAGCAGATCAGCGCGCCCGGTGACCTGGCGCTTGCGGATACGACATGAGCCGTTCGAGATAGCCAACTGCCACGACTTCAAACTGTTCTGCTTTGCCGTACCGCGACGACTGTTGCCGATAAGGCGCTGCTGGATCGCCCGCGGCTCAACCTGTCCACGACCGAAACCGGCCGCGGCTCTCTCCAGAACGCTCTCGCCAGCTATGCCGAACTCTGCCTGAGTGGATCGCCAACTCCCAAGAACCTCGTCGCTGATCGGCGCGCACGTGACCGAGCTCATTTCGTGCGCGCCAGAAATTTGTCACCGATATGTCCGTGGAGCGCGTGCATACTCCTGTGCCGCTGTCGATGATGCTTGACCATATCGATCGTCACAGCAACGATCCTGAGCTACGGCGCAGCAACACTCGGCCGCAAGATTCCGCTGCTCTGAACGCTACTGTGCACCGTCTGTTTGCGACAACAGGTCGCTCGGTGGGAGAGCACCTCAACGAGAAGCGGATTGCCGCCTGCACACGCAAGCTTCTTGATCGACAATTCCGCTCACGAGACCATTGCCGAGATCGCCTTTGCTGCGGGATTCCGCGACATCTCGCATTTCAACCGCCTGTTCAAGCGTTGCCAATGGATTGGCCCCGCGGAGTTTCGCCGCGCCGCCGCACGCTGATCAACTGGTTCACTCCACGCCAAGAAATCGGGCGCTGCCGTCCAAGATTTTCTCCCGAGGCTGGGATAGCCGTTGGCTCGAACGGCTGACACCACGAGCCAGAGGTCACGTTATGGCGATCGATTTCACGCTCACAGCCCAGCAGCGGGAGCTGCAGCGCGCTTGCCGCAAATTCGCGAAAGAGGTGCTCGCCGAGGCCAGGAACGGCTGAGTTGCTGGCAACGCCGGAAGAGCGCTTTCTGGCGACCAAGCCGACCTACGAGGCGATGGTGGCGGCCGGCTATTTGCGCAAGTGCATCCCGGCGCCTGCCGGTGGCGACAATGCCGGGTTGATGGATATGGCGATCCTGGCTGAAGAATTCTATAGCGTGAATCCCAGCGTGACGCTCACGATGCTCGGCACTGTGCTCGGCCTGCTGCCGATTCTGCTCGGCGGCACACCTGACCAATGCAAGCGTCTGCTCGTACCGTTTCTGAAAGACAAGCGGCGCGCCGCTTGCCGGGTTCTGCTCCAGCGAACCGGGCGGCAGCGCCAACGCTGCCTCGCCTCCGCCCGGCGAGGGCGTCCGCACGACGGCCAGCGCGAGAGGGTGACAACTGGGTGATCAACGGCCGCAAGAAATGGGTGTCCTCCGCCACGGGTTGGAACCGCGAAGGCGCCAATGTTCTGTGCGTCGTGTGCCGAACCGATCCGACGGCGGCGCCGGATGCAGCGATCTCCATCATTGCGGTAGAAGGACCGGTGAACGGGCCTTGTATTCGAACGTGCGATTGACACGATCGGTCATCGGGCGCATCTCGTTCCGCAATTCGGCTTCCAGAATGTCGCAACGCCTCGCCACAATCTGCTCGGACAGGAGGGCTCGGGCCTCGTGTTGACGGCTGCGGCGTTCACAGGCACCGCGGCACTCGTCGGCATCTTCGGCGTCGCGTTGATGCGCGCGGCGTTCGATTTTGCGCTTCATTTTGCTCGTAACCGAGAAGCGTGGCGGCGTTCACGCGATCATCGAGCATCAGGCGGTCGGATACGCTTTAGCCGATGCAAAAACCACGATTGAAGCTGCGCGTTATCTGCAGCTGGCGCGCCTGCCATGCGCTTGACGCCCAGTCGCCGGCCGCTGAGGAGCTTGCAGTCGAGGCGAAGATTTTTGGCTCCGAGGCCGCGGTGCGCGTGATCACCGATCTCATGCGCGTGGTCGGCATCGAAAGCTACGATCATGAGGCTCCGCTCGCTCACCTGCTGCAGGATGCGCTCGCGCTGCCGATCTTCGACGGCGGCAATATGGGCATCCGGCGGCGACAGCTGCACACGATCTTCAGGCGAGGCGACTATGATCCGCTTACTGCCAGCGGAGCGGCGTAGCCGAGCGTTATTGTCGAGACACACCAAGGGTGGAGTTTTCGATTGAGAGGTCGGGATCATGAGTTCTGAGCAAAGAGTGGCGATTGTAACGGAGCTTCGCAGGGCATCGGTGCCGGTATCCTTCAAGCGTTTAGAGATCGGAACTGCCGGGTCGTTGCAACGTCGCGGTCGATTAAGCCTGTCGCCGATTCGGACGTCGTAACCGTGCAAGGTGACGTTGCCGCTCGCGACACGGCGGATAAGGTGTTCAAAGCGGCGTTAGAGCGCTTCGGTCGTGTCGACACCTTGGTCAACAACGCCGGCATGTTCATGGCAAAGCCCTTTACGGCTTACTCGCAGGACGATTACGACATCTATTTGTCGACGAACGTGACGGGCTTCTTTCATATGACCCAGCGTGCGCTGGAACTGATGAGCAAACAAGGGCATGGTCACATAGTCACGATAACGACAAGCCTTGTTGACCAGCCGATGAGTAGCGTTCCAGCCGCACTGGCCTCTCTCACAAAAGGCGCGTTGAGCGCGGCAACCAAGGCCCTCGCCATCGAGTATGCAAAGACCGGAATTCGCGTGAACGCCGTGTCGCCGGGAATAATCAAGACTCCAATGCATCCGCCCGAAGCGCATCAGGCTTTGGCGGCACTTCATCCAATGGGTCGGATGGGGGAGGTGTCCGACATCGTAGACGCGGTGCTCTATCTCGATGGCGCCGGATTTGTCACCGGAGAGGTACTCCACGTCGACGGAGGACAGGCCGCTGGCCATCACCTGTTGTAGGGCAAGCGAGGTATCGTTGACCTCAAACTCCGAAAAATCGATTGGAGCACAATTGCGAAATTTGAGGTAGCTCACCAGGAGCAGCAGGACGGTCTAAGGTCGAACCGCGGGCGATTAATGCTTGACCAGCATTCTCATTGGATCTCCAATCGGGCGCGCGAGGAACAGCGAGACTGCCACGGGTGGCTCAAGCGAGAGCGGCTTTCACACGTTCGGGTGTCATGGGGAGCAGTCGAAGCCGATGTCCGGTCGCATGAGCGAAGGCGTTCGCCAGTGCTGCTGAAGTCGGCGCCAGCGAGCCCTCTCCGGCGCCTAGCGATGGATCGCCACGGTTTATCAGCACAACTTCGATGCTCGGTACCTCCGGAAACGTCAAGATCGGATATCCGGCCCAATCACGACTGGTAATCTGGCGGCGATCGAACGTGACTTGCTCCTTCAATGTGACACTGACAGCCTGAACGATCCCGCCCTCAAGCTGGTTCCTCGCACCGTCCGGATTCACGACACTGCCGATATCGGCGGCTATCACAACCCTGGCAACCCGGACGATACCGCTGCTGCGGTCGATGTTCACGTCAACCACGACCGCCGCGTACATTCCAATCGTCTTGTAACGCGAGTAAGCAAAGCCACGTCCGCGCCGGCCATCACCCTTCGCGCCGGCGTTCCAGCCTGCCGTTGCGGCCGCCGCTTCAATGACGGCGCGGGCCCGTGGATCCTTCAGGTGTGCGAGGCGGAAAGCGACGGGATCGAGCCCAGCTGCCTCGGCGCGAGTTCGTCCATGAAGGATTCGATGGCGAAAACGTTGCCATGCGCGCCCAATGTCGGAACGATCCGTTCCGGATTGGAGTATCAAGGAGGGAGGTGATTCCTGATCTCTTTTCGAGGGAGTTCATAAGGTGGAACGGCATTGCGGTCTCCATCGCCGAACGGCTGCGGAATGCGCGGAGGGGAGACTTGGCAAAGGGGACCTTCAAATCCCAGGCCGCAAGCAGGTTGACGCCGCCGGTTTGACCCGGTCGCATCGCGTGACTATTGCTCCACACGTCATAAGACCAATCGACAATTCTGCCCTCGGACGTAAGCGCCGCCTCAACCTTCGTCGTCATGGCAGGTCGAGCGGGGCCCATGCAAACTCATCGTCTCGCATCCACTGGAGCTTGACTGGCCTGCCTGGCACGGCGCGCGCAACCAGGGCGGCGTCCAGCGCGACGTCGTCCGCCCGTTGTGACCGTAGCACCCGGACCCTGGCGTATGGATCACGTCGACCTCGGTGTTCTGTATCCCCAGCACCTCGGCTAGATCACCCCGCAGCGGAAACGCCCCTTGGGTGTGTGACCAGACGGTCATATGGCCATTCTTCAGCAAGGCCACCGCGCACGACGGCCCGATTGAGCCGTGGGAGACATATGACCGGGTATATTCCGCGCTGATTCTCTTGGCGCCGGGCGGCACCGGCTCGGTCTGACCGGCCGTGCCGACCACACTTGTCTCGCTGCGAAGCTGTCGGCAGCTCCTCGGCCAGGTTCGACGTGTCAGGCGGTGAAATGCCATCATCACTCCATCGCGCTCCCGACGCGGCGAAGCGTTTCGAGCCGCGATTGCCTGCTCCTCTCGCTCGGTGGCGACCGCCAGAGAAATTGCCGTCGCGGATCACCGCAACGAGACCTGGGACTGCGCGCGCAGCGGTATCGTCGAGCGCCATCAGCTTTGCCCTGTCACGCGGGGCGCGCACGACGCGCGCGAAGACCATTCAAGGAAGCCTCATGTCCTGAACGTAGGACTGCGCGACCGGTCAATTTGGCAGGAAGATCGGTGCGGTTGATGGACTGGCCGACAATCCGGTAGTCGGCCGGTCGTTTCGGCGCGACAGTTGGCGGCGATTTCTCGCGCGCAACATCTCAGGCTCCTCGCCGCGATCTGCCAATACGTCGCGCGCCTGCCGTCCGGTGCAACGACCGATCCGGCCATGACCTTCAGTTGCGCTATCCGGAAGGTCGAATCCGGCGCGCTGCCGCCGCGAGAAGGATCGCCCGGGTTTCGGCGCCAGCAGCGCGCAGATGGCGGCACCGCTTTGCTCGACCGACTGGCTGCCGAAGGTGTATTGCTCGTCTGGCCCGCGTGTGGTGTCAGCGGATACCAGTTCGGATCTTGTCGAACTCGACATCGAGTTCCTCTGCGGCGATCTGGGCGAGAGCCGTCAGGGGGATGCCCTGACCGAGCTCGGCCTTGCCGGTGAAGATGACGACGGAGTTTGTCCGGTTCCGAGCCGTATCCAGCCCTCGAGTTTACGGTTGTTGCGCAAGACTGAAAGGGTAGATTGGACGGCGCCTGGCCGATCGACGAGCGGGCCGTCCACGCAAATGTTGCAACGACGATCCCCAGCCCCTGGGCAAAACGCCGCCGTGACAGCACAAGATCCGTCATCGCGCGCGAGCTCCACTGCCGCACGTCGAACAGCGCGCACCACCCGATTGTGGACGCCGCACCGACGAGAGATTATCCGGCGAGCGCGTCCTTGATCTCTTCGTCGTCTGGGTTGCGATTGCGGTCCAGGAAGGATCTTCGCAGGCCATGATGATTCCGTTCGTGCAATAACCGCACTGCTGCGGCCTGCTCGGCGATGAATGCCTTCTGCAGGGGCGTGAGGATTTTCCAGGGAGCCCAATCCCTCAAGCGTGGTCACGTGATCGTTTCCAACGTCCCGGAGCAGCGTCGAGCAGGTCCTGACCAGATTGCCGGCAACTATCGCAGCGCAGGCCCCACACTGCCCAAGCCCGCAACCGAATTTGGGCCCGTTCAGTCCGAGGTCGTTCCGCAGAACGTAGAGCAGTGGTGTGTCCGGGGCCGGCGTCGACCAGGCGTGATTCGCCGTTGACTGTAATGCGAGTGGACATGTTCCATCCTGTCAGCACGAGCTAAATTGAAATATCTCGAAGCAGGCTGCCTAGCGATCGAGATGACATCCCAGCGGCCGTAGAAACCCACGGCCGTGCCATCGCGACGTTGCTTACCGAGCGCGCTCGATACTTGTTCGCGTCGCGCTCGGTCGCAGATTCTCGTTGGTTCATCGGCCGGGGTCAGTCCCTCAAGTAGTCGCGCCCGCGACATTGTTCGGATTGCGCGCGTCCAGGCTGAAGCGTCCGGCTCCAAAGTGCGCGATCTGCAAGCAGCCCGCCGATGATCATGATGTTCTTGAGAAAATGGATCATCTGATTCTGATCGGCGAAATTCCTGTGAAAGAAGACCGCCGTTGCCAAAGTGAACACGGCCAGGCCGAACGCGACCTCTCGCGCACGAAAGCCGAGCACCAGCAGCAGACCACCACCGATCTCGAAGGCAACGGCAATCGCCCAGCCGAGCGGGGCCAGCGGCAAGCCGACACTGCCGATATAGCCTGTCGTTGCTGCATAGGTGGTGAGCTTGCCGAAGCCGCTCATGAGAAACGGCAGGCCGATAAGCAGGCGACCAATCAGGGGCAGAAACCTTGTGACTTCCATATTCAGCTCTCTTTGCAGGGGTTGAGAATTCGCTCGGAACGACCGCACGCGGCCTTGCTCAATATTATACTTTACGATCGTAAAGTAAAGTGGTATGGGTCCGGCTATGCGGGCGCCGCTATGGCGCAATGGCGGTCAGCGCCGCGAAAAACGGGCGGAGACGAAGCGATGATCGAGGAGCGAGACATCAGTGTCGCCATGCGAGATGGCACGCGGCTGGCGGTGGACGTCTATCGACCGGACAAGCCGGGCAAGTATCCCGTGCTTTATGCGTCGGCCCTGCATAACAAGGACATTCAAGGCCCCGACATCGCGGACATATTGCCGCCGCAACCGGCGCACGCACCGCTCTGGTTCGGTCCCATAGAGGCCGGCGACACGCGGCGCTTCATCGCCAACGGCTACGTTCATGTGATCGCGCAGCCGAGAGGATCTGCCAAGTCCGAAGGGCATTACGGCCACGAGGATACGGACCACTACGACCTGATCGAATGGATCACGCAGCAACCGTGGTCAAACGGCAAGGTCGGAATGGTCGGCATCTCCGGTTATGCCGGCGAACAGTGGCGCGCGGCCGCGCAGGGACATCCGGCGCTGAAGGCCATCTTTCCGTACGACGCGTGCAGCGCGTATGGCGGCATGTTCGGATTCCGTGATTTCAATCCCGGCGGCGTCTTGCACACCTTCCCTATTTGCTCGACGTCTTCAGCACGGTCCATGAGTCCCGTGACCGGCCCGGCGGAGCTGCCCGCCGCAGAGGAAGAGCTCTGGCGCCGGGCCATGCAGAATCCGGACTTCAAGCAATACATCAACCTCTACAACATCCTCACCCAGAAGGGGCAGCGCACCTTCATCATGTATCTCATGATGACTCATCCCTGGGAGTTCGACGGCACCGTCGAGCGCGCGGAAGAAATCTTCAAGAAAATCAGGATACCGTTCTACACGGGCTCAGGAGCCTACGCCTACACCTACAAGCTCCATTGGCTCGGCGCGCAGCACTATTTCCAGAACGTCGATGCGCCGAAGAAGCTGCTGTTTCACCGGACCGGCTCACCTCGAGCGGCCATTCCATCAATATCACGACGAGATCATCCGCTGGTATGACCATTGGCTGAAGGGGCAGAACACCGGCATCATGGACGAGCCGCCGGTGCGCTACTGGCTCATGGGTGCCAACGAGTGGCGAACCGGAACGGATTGGCCGCTGCCGGAGACGCAATGGACAAAATACTATCTCTCGCATTGGGAGACGCTGTCGACCGAGCCGCCGCGACCCGCCTCCGAGCTCGGAGCGGCCGCGCGCGAGCCCGACGTCTTCACGCAGATGCCGGTGACGCGGACGACGAAGGTCGAGCGGCTGCGCTACATGACCGATCCGCTGCCGCACGACGTCACCGTCGCCGGCCCGATCACGCTGACGCTGTACGCGGCGATCGATCAGGAAGACACCAACTGGATTGTCGTGCTCAAGGATGTCGGGCCCGACGTCTCGGTTCGTACCGCGCGCGAGGGTGAACGCGATGTTCCCTCGTCATTGCCCGAGCGCGAACTGACGCGAGGCTGGCTGAAGGCATCCTATCGGGCGCTCGACGAGAAGCGCTCGAAGCCCTGGGAGCCGTTCCACAAGCTCACGCAGGATGCAATCGCTCCGGTGAAGCCGGGCGAAGTGGTCGAGTACCGGATACAGATCCTCGCCACGGCGAACCAGTTCAAGGCGGGTCACCGGATCTGCCTCGACATCACATCCATGGATGTGCCCGACCGGCACCGGCGCGATGACCAATGTCGAGTACATTCCGTATCACGTCTGCAGCAGCAAGACCGTGACCCACAGGATCTATCGGGACGCAGAGCGGCCATCGCATCTGCTGCTGCCCATCATCCCTCAACCCACCGATCAGCGCCCGGCCTGACGTCGGCACAAAGGAGGAGTGTCACAATGACGACGATCCGATTTGAACGAGACGGCGCGATCGGAAATATCGTGCTGGCCAACCCGCCCTTCAACCGTCTCGATCTGCGCTTTGCCGAGGCTTTGCGGGTCGCCGTGCACCAGGCCAGCGAAAGCGACATACGCGTGCTTGTCGTTCGCTCCGAAGGGCCGCACTTCAGCTTCGGCGGCGAAGTGCGGGAATGGCCGGGAAAGGACGTCAACTGGTTCAGGACGTTCGTCGCCGACGTGAACGTGTCCTATCGCGCCATCGAGATGCTGAAGATACCGACGGTAGCGGTGGTGCAGGGGATCGCGTTCGGCGGCGGCTTCGAGCTGGCGCTGGCGTGCGATTTTCTTGTCGCGGCGGACAATGCCATCTTCCGTTGCGTGGAAGTCACGACGGCGATGCTGCCGATCGCCGGCGCCCTGCAGCGGATCGCCGAGCGCGCCGGTCGTGCCCGGGCATCACGATTTGCCATGCTGGGCGAGCCGATTTCCGGACGCGAGGCCGGTGAGCTCGGAATCGCGACGCATGTGGTGCCGGAGAAGGAGCTCGCAGCGACCGCCGCCGCATTGGCGAAGCAGCTCGCGACCGGGCCGACCAGGTCGTACGCCGCGACGCGCACGCTGCTCAAGGCGTGGTCGAGCGGAGGCGTGGCCGCCGCGGACCTCGTGATGCTCGACGTGGCCATGGAGCTCTACGACGGCGCCGATGCGCAGCGCGGCTTTGCCAGCACGGCGGATGCCTTCAACAAGGATATCGAGCCGCCGACCCTTGTGTTCGAAGGCAAGTAGATCGACCGCGGAAGAGACTCCGGCTCCAGATCCGCAAATATCGGAGGTATTCGTGCCACGCGAAAGCTATGTGCATGGTAACAGCGGTCCGCCCCTGATCGGGAAGACCATCGGCGCTCTCCTGGATGAGGTGAGCGCGACTGACGGGTCGCGTGAAGCGCTGGTTGTTGCGCACCAGAAAATTCGCTGGACCTACTCGGAACTCAAGTCGCGCTCCGACGCTTTCGCCTCGGGGCTTCTGTCGCTCGGCCTTGAGCCAGGCGATCGCGTCGGCATCTGGGCCCCGAACTGCGCGGAATGGACGATCGCGCAGTTTGCGACGGCGAAGGCCGGTCTGATTCTGGTCAACATCAATCCCGCCTATCGCCTGAGCGAGCTGGAGCACGTGCTGCGAGCCGTGGGATGTCGCGCGTTGATAACCGCTGCTCGCTTCAAGACCAGCGACTATATCGCAATGATCCGCGAGCTCGTCCCGGAGCTGGGAAACGGAAGCGGTGAGCTGCATAGTGCGCGTCTGCCGGAACTGCGGCACGTCATCTCGATTGCGGGCAAGCACGATGGCTGCCATGTCGTTCGACCGGATCGCTGAGAGAGGCAAGCAAGCCGGTAACGAGCGACTTGAATCCGTGTCGGCTACGATCCAGATGGACGACGCCGTGAATATCCAGTTCACCAGCGGCACCACGGGATTGCCGAAGGGCGCAACGCTTTCGCATCACAACCTGATCAACAATGCCTTCTTTGTAGGAGAAGCGACGGGAATCGAGCCTGGCTCGCGCGTGTGCATTCCCGTGCCGCTCTACCACTGCTTTGGCATGGTGATGGGCAATCTCGGTTGTGTGACCCATGCGGCAACGATGGTCTATCCGTCGGAGTCCTTCGATCCGCTGAAAACCCTGGAAACGGTCGAAGCAGAACGTTGCGACGTGCTCTACGGGGTACCCACCATGTTCATTGCCCAGCTGAACCACGCCTGAGTTCTCCCGCTTCGATCTCAGCTCGCTTCGGCGCGGCATCATGGCCGGGGCGCCGTGCCCGATCGAGGTCATGAAGGAAGTCGCTTCGACAATGCACATGAGCGAGATAACGATCGCCTACGGGATGACCGAAACCAGCCCGGTGAGCTTTCAGAGCAGCCGCGACGATCCGCTGGAGCTGCGTGTCTCGACGGTCGGACGGATACAGCCGCATCTTGAAGTCAAGATCGTCGACCGCGACGGCCGGGTCGTGCCGCGCGGCGAAGCCGGGGAGCTGTGCACCAGGGGATACTCGGTCATGCTCGGCTATTGGAATGACGAGGCCCGGACAAGGGAAGCCATCGATTCAGCCGGCTGGATGCATACTGGAGACCTGGCGACCATCGATGACGATGGATATTGCCGCATCGTCGGCAGGATCAAGGATATGGTCATCCGCGGCGGCGAAAACATCTATCCGCGTGAAGTCGAAGAGTATCTGTACCGGCCATCCCGATATTCAGGACGTCCAGGTGTTCGGCGTGCCCGACACGAAATACGGCGAAGAACTCTGTGCCTGGATCGTCGCCAAGGCCGGCGCCACTCTCGACGAGGAGGGAGTCCGCAGGTTCTGTCAGGACCGGATCTCTCACTACAAGATTCCGCGCTACATCCGCTTCGTCGAGAGTTTCCCGTCAACCGTAACCGGCAAGGTTCAGAAGTTTGCGATGCGCGAGGCGATGATCGAGGAATTCGCCCGCGCAGAACAGGGACATGAAATACTGGGCAAGCGACATGGAAGCGTTTGAATATTCGGCGCTGCCGGCGCGTGTCATTTTCGGATTCGGAACACTCCCGCGCGTTACCGACGAGGTGAACGCTCTGGGTCGCAAGCGGGCCTTCGTGCTTTCCGATCCACATCACGCAACCGCGGCGCGGCGCGGCTCATGCGCGCACTCGGCAAGCTGGGTGTCCACCTTTCGACCGACGCTGTCATGCACACGCCGGCCGATGTCACCGAACGCGTGATGGCGAAGCTCGTTGCCTGCGACGCCGATTGTCTCGTCTCTCTCGGTGGCGGGTCGACGATCGGCCTCGGCAAGGCGCTGGCGCTCAGGACCGACCTCCCGCAGATCGTGCTTCCGACCACTTATGCCGGCTCCGAGGCGACCCCGGTCCTTGGCGAGACACGCGAGGGACAAAAGTCGACGATCCGCTCGATGAAGGTCCTTCCTGAAGTGATCGTATACGACGTGGAGCTGACATACGGCCTTCCCCGGGCCTGTCGCTGGTTTCCGGGATAAACGCGATCGCGCACGCCGTGGAGGCGCTGTACGCAAGGAAGCCAACCCGGTCATTTCCAATCTCGCGGAGCAGGGCATCGCCGCGCTCGGACGTGCGCTGCCCCGGATTGTTTCGGACCCGGCCGATCGCGATGCCCGGTCCGACGCCCTGTTCGGAGCCTGGGCCTGCGGATCGTGCCTCGGAGCGGTAGGGATGTCGCTCCATCACAAGCTATGTCACGTTCTTGGCGGGACCTTCGGTCTTCCGCACGCCGAGACCCACACTGTGATCTTGCCGCATGCCGCTGCGTACAATGCCAGCGCTGCGCCGGCCGCCTCTGATCGTGCTGCGCGCGCGCTTGGCGCGCATGAAGCTGCAGGCGCATTGTTCGATCTTGCGGCAATGAATGGCGCGCCGACTTCGCTGCGGCAGATCGGGATGTCGGAGTCCGACCTCGACAAGGCGGCCGATGCGGCGCTCCAGTCCGCTTACTGGAATCCGCGTCCAATCGAGCGGGATCCGATCCGGGCCCTTCTCGACGACGCCTATCACGGCCGCCGGCCGTCTTGAGCAGGAGTGCAAGTGACGGTCATGACCGGCAACAGAGGAGCGTGCTGCCAACAGCGGAAGTCTTTCCAGAACTGACGCGCGACGTCATCGACCGCATGAGCAGATGCGAAAGCGCCAGACTGCGGGAGGTCATGGAGATCGTCATCCGCCATCTGCATGCGATCGTCAGGGAAGCGAAGATGACGCAGGGCGAGTGGTCGCAAGCCATCGACTTCCTCACGCGCGCCGGCAAGATGTGTTCCGAAAGCCGCCAGGAGTTTATCCTGCTCTCGGACATTCTGGGCGTTTCGATGCTCGTTGACGCGGTCGACAATGTAGCGGGTCCCGGCATCAGTGACTCCACAGTCCTCGGCCCGTTCTATGCCGGTCACCAGCGCGAGCTCGCGCAAGGCGACAGTATCCTGCTTCGGGAGGAAGCGAGCGAGCCGTTGGTGATGAGCGGCCGTGTCACCGACCCCGAGGGGCAAGCCGGTCGCGGACGCGCTGATCGAGGTTTGGCAGACTGCTCCCAATCAACTGTATGACGTCCAGGACAGGGATCAGCCACAGGGTCACCTGAGGGCGAGCTTTCGTACCGATGTGGCAGGTACCTATCGATTCCGAACCATCATGCCTGTCAGCTATCCAATTCCAGATGACGGTCCCGCGGGTCAATTGCTCGCGGCAATGGGACGACATCCGTTCCGACCCGCGCATGTTCATTTCATGATCAGCGCGCCGGGCTATCGCACCCTCGTCACTCATCTGTTCTTCGAAGGCGATGAATTTCTGGAGAGCGATGCGGTTTTTGGGGTTAAGCCGTCGCTCGTTGTTCGTCCCGAGTTGAAAGAGGGCATCAACACCGTCGAATATAACTTCGGGCTTGCCAGGGAGCTGCGTCCGGGAGCGACTCGGCTCGCCGCAGTTTCGTCGCGGCCAACAACAAGAGGTCGCCGCAGTAGTCGTCGGCGCATGACGCCCTTGGCGTCTCCCCTGCAATCGTGTTAGCCAATGAACATGGCGAAGAGCGCAAAGCTGAAATCGACCGTGGAGCGGCGGGGGCGTCCGCGCAAGAGAGCCGAACAACAACGCTCGCTCGAGACGCGAGGCGCGATCCTGGACGCCGCCATTGCGGAGTTCGCCGAACGAGGATTTGAAGGGGCGAGCATTCGCGCGATTGCAGATCGGCTTGGTCTGCAACATCCTCTCATCACATACCACTATCGAAGCAAGGACATTCTCTGGCGAGCGGCGGCCGAGCATGCATTCGCGCAGATCAGGGCAGGGTGGGATACTTCGGCGCCGGAAAACTCCGATTTGCCGCCGCTCGCCCGATTGCGGGAGGAATACGCCACGCTCTTCCGTTACACCGTCGCATTTCCCGAATTTCACCGGTTCATGCGGCAGGAGGCGTTTACCAACAATCCGCGGCTGAAGTGGGTTGCGGAAACGGTATTGGCGCCGCTCTTGGGACGATTGATCCCCCAGATCGTTGCGGCTCAGAAACAAGGTCTCCTTCCTGCGGTTGATCCCATCCTCTTCCACTACATGATGGTCAGTCTTACCGCGACGCTCTCCGGATTCGGGCCTGAAATGCAGGTTACGAGCGGACTATCCGCCGAGAATACGAAGGTCATCGAAGCGTACTGGCGCCTTGTGGACGAAACGGTCTTTGGAAGACGCGCGCGGGACGCCTGCCCGGTCAAGGAAGCAAGCAAGCGCTGAGCGCAGGCAGAACCAAGTCGAACTCGCAACCCGGCTGCTGCTCAAGTCTCCGCCAGTGCAGGCTGACGTAATCTGTGCGCCGGTAGCAAGCGGCTTCGAGCGCCGCGGCGCGCTCACCTCGTGTTCCGACCTCATTTTCTCTTGATTAAACTTTACGATTCGTATAGTATAAGATAGTGTAGAGCAGCCAAAGTGCCACGGCCTTGAATTCGATGCTTCGGTCGAAAGTCGAATGCACTGACCAAGCGTCCAGGGAGGAGGCCGCAGCTATCAGCGGTCCCGCCATGCTGGGCTCGTCCTGTCGATGCATTCGGCTGGCATCGGATCGTGCTCCGGCACTGTCATCGCCGGCCTGACCAATCCCTTTGTGGCGCATCGGCCAAGCATTCCCGCGGATAACCGCAACCGCTCGGCAGCTTCGTATGGTCCCGTGTTTGCGGCTGGCAGCAAGGGTCTGAGAGAAATGCCCGGTTCGCTTCGCATTGCAATCGTCGGCGGCGGTATCGGAGGTCTGACCGCTGCGCTCGCGCTTCGGGCGCGAGGTCTCGATGTAACCGTGTTCGAGCAGGCAGAGGTCTTGAGGGAGATCGGAGCCGGGGTCTCGATCCACCCAAATGCGGCTCGGTTGCTGAAACGCATCGGTCTCGATGATCAACTGCGGAAGATCGGCTCGCCGATCAGCGGCATCACGCTGCGCACTTCGCAGGGCGAGGCGATCACCACCTCCGCAGGGCCGGCAACGCCCTGCGTTTTCGCAAGACGGTGGTCAGGGCTACAACGTTCATCGCGCCGACTTCCTGAACCTGCTGTTTGCCGCACTGCCGAACGGAACAGTCAATCTCGGTCACCGGTGCATCCAGCCTCAAGGAAGACGGCGATCGGGTCCATCTTTCGTTCGCGAACGGCGCTTCTGCGGAAGCCGACGTCGTGATCGGCGCTGACGGAATTCGTTCCGTCGTCCAGCGCGAGATCGGCCTGCAAAGTCGCCCGACGAGCGAGGGAATCATGGCCTACCGGGGACTGATTCCCGCCGAGCGGCTCGCGTGGGCGAACGATCTCAAGGATCCCGCGCTTTGGCTCGGATCAGGCCGGAGTTTCCTGCTTTATCCCGTCGCCAGCGGGCGGTTGATCAACATGGTGGCTTTCGTTCCCACCGACACCGAGTCGGAGGAATCCTGGTCTGCGCCGGGCGACCTCAAGGCGCTGGCCGCCGAATATGCCGGTTGGGACAAGCCCGTCCAGGACACCATCAATTCGCTCGACGAGACCTTTCGCTGGGGCATCTACGATCGCGCTCCGTTGCCGTACTGGTCGACTGGCCGCATCACGCTCATGGGCGATGCGGCGCATCCCATGGTCCCCCACGTTGGCCAGGGCGCTGGTCAGTCGATCGAAGACGCAATCACGCTTGCCGTGCTTCTGGAGGGATGTACCGCCGTCGACGTCGCGGGCCGTCTGAAGCTTTATGAGGCGCTCGAGGCTTGCGCGGACCAGCCGAGTCCAGGCGCTCGCGCGCGCCGCAGGCAAGCTCTATCGCTCCGAGCACGAGAACCCTTCGGAGAAGGCTGAGCGCCTGCGCGAATGGATGGCGCAGGGAAAGTGGGTGTTCGAGCACGATGCGGAAGAGGCTGCCCGAGATGCTCTGGCGAAGTCTGAGCCACTGAGCGAAGTCGATCGAATCAAAGGACGCGGGGAGGGGAAACATGTCTCAAGGAGCAGCTTTCGGAAGCAGATGGTGGATCGTGTTCGGCGCGACGCTGTCGATGCTCGTGGCTCAAGGGCCGGTCATTCTCTACACGCTGGGCCTGTTCATCAAACCGCTGAATCAGGAATTCGGCTGGGATCGCGCGAGCATTTCTGCCGCCGGCGGCGTTGCCGCAATCTTTTCCGCGATCACCATTCCCTTCGTGGGATCACTGATGGATCGCTGGGGCGTCCGGACCGTTCTGCTTCCGATCGTTGTCCTTTGCGCCTCAAGCGTCGCGCTCATTGCCCTGACCCCAAAATCAGTCATCGTGTTCATGCTGTTCTTTGCGATCACCGGCGTTTTGGGATCGGGCCAGGGACCGCTCGGTTATGCAAAATGCGTTTCTGCCTGGTTTGACGACAGGCGAGGCCTGGCCTTGGGAATAACGATGAGCGGGATCGGTCTGGGAGCGGCGCTGGTGCCCCAGTACACCCAGTTTCTCATCGGCAATTTTGGTTGGCGCGTCGCCTATGCTCGGTCTCGGCCTGCTCACGCTGATTGTGGCCTTTCCGGCGGTGTTTCTGTTCATTCGCGAGCCGACCAAGGCAAAGACCGCGGCCGACGGCGTGCAAGCGCAATCTCCTGCTTCCGAGGACCGGCTGCCCGACCTTGAGGTGCGGGAGGTGCTTGGCGGCCGCCGGTTCTGGCTGATCGCGTGCGCCCTGTTGCTTGTGTCGACCGTGACCCAAGGGCTGGTCGTGCACACAGTGCCGCTCTTGACGGACAAGGGTTATTCGCCTGAGGCGGCGGCGACCCTGATGGTTGCCGTTGGTCTCTCTACGATGGCTGGGCGTCTGTTGTCCGGATATCTGGTTGACAGGATCTTCGCGCCTTTCGTCGCGGCGTTCTTCTTTCTGCTCCCGTGCCTCGGAATCTACTTGCTCGACAGCACCATCTCACCGGTCGTCGGGCATCATCAGTCTCGGTCTGGCGTCCGGCACCGAAATTGACATGATCGGATTCCTGACGTCCCGATATTTCGGAATGAAGCGTTTCGGGCAGTTATACGGATACCTGTTCGCCAGCTTCGTCGTCGGGTCGGCTATCGGACCCTTCATGATGGGCCTGGCTTTCGAGCGGCTGCATTCCTACGAACCGGCCCTTTGGACGTTTGGCGCGTTCATGCTGATCGCAACCGCGGCGATACTCTCTCTCGGTCCCTATCGCTATCCGCCCGAGGGAAGGGCTGCAGCAGACGGCAGGCAACGAATGGAGGCCACCGTGACCGAGGGCGCTTGACTGTCAGGACAAGCCAAAGTCGCGCTGGAACCGAGAGCGCTCGCCCGATAACTCCAGCCCAGGAAACGCCGGCTAAACGTCGCATCTCGATGGAATCCCGGGGCTTGATGCTCTTCACCATCGAAATCATGAAAGAGAGGTTGACCTCGTCAGGGCTCTCGCCGCTCACGCTGGCCTTCACCAATTGCCTGATAATGCCATGCATCGCTTCGCGATCGGCGACCCCCAGTGTATCAGCCATCAGCTGTTCGCCGATTTCAGGGTCTGGATGGTCGATGGAGAATCCGTGCGACTGAAGCTTTATTCGCGGGGCTGCGGCAGCTTTGGTCTGGTCGGTTGCAGCGATCGTCGTTGACATCAGTGAGGTCCGGAGCGGTGTTCATGTCGAGATCTCCTAGGCCACGCGCGCGGCCAGCGCGCGGTTCGGCCACGCGCAGGCGATCGCTCGCCGGCAGCGATCCGGTGCAATTTCAATTGTGGGTGAGGATTTGAGCCGCAATCGCACCGACGCGCCCGCTATTGCGGGGCGACGGGCGTTTACAAGATTGCGGGATGATGAAGGAATGCCGCTGATTTGCCCGGACGAGTCAAATTGTTTTTCGCTGCATTCATGCCGATGGCCGATGCTACTTTGCATGGGGTTGTTTTGATGAATCCGCATCGGCGGAGGTGGTCGTCGGTCCCAAAATCTGTCTCTATTGGAGCTGAGGACCGCCCCGTGCGTGGGCGCTCCAGATGCCTGCGGCGCTGCTGCCGGCCTTGCCTGAAGTTTTGCGTGTGGGGAATGACGATATGACTGGCTTGGTGATCAGTGGCGGCCGGGTGGTGGATCCGGCAAGCGGGATGGACGCCATTGGCGATGTGGCGGTGCGTGGATGGCCGGATCTCCGCTGTCGGCACCGGGCTCGGCAGCGCCGAGCGGGTGATCGACGCGACCGGGCCTCGTGGTGGCTCCCGGCTTCATCGACCTGCACGCGCACGGCCAGTCGATCCCGGCCGACCGCATGCAGGCGTTCGACGGGGTGACGACGACGCTCGACCTCGAGGCGGGCGTATTGCCGGTCGCATCCTGGTATCGGCGCCAGGCCGCCAAGGGACGCGTGCTGAACTACGGCGCCGCCGCCAACTGGGCCTTTGCGCGCATCGGCGCGATGACCGGCTCCAACGCGGAAAGCTCGCTGGAGGCGTTCGGCAATGCCATGCGCGATCGCCGCTGGATCGACAACGTGGCCAGCGACACGGAGGTGGCCGGCATCCTCGACCGCCTTGCCATCGGACTGAACGAGGGCGGCATCGGCATCGGCATCCTCAACGCCTATGCCCCGGGCGCCGGCGTGCAGGAGCTGACCGCGGTGTGCCAGCTGGCGGCGCGCGCATGATGTGCCGACCTTCACCCACGTCGCCTACATGTCCCGCATCGATCCGGAAAGCGCTGCGGAAGCCTATATCCGCCTGATCGGCTATGCCGGCGCCACCGGCGCGCACATGCACATCTGCCACTTCAACTCTTCCAGCAAGACGGACGTGGAGCGCTGCGCGGCGCTGATCGCCAAGGCGCAGGCGCAGGGCCTGCCGATCACGGTGGAGGCCTATCCGTACGGCACCGGCTCGACGGTGCTGGCGGCGGCCTTCTTCAGCGATCCCGAGTTCGAGGCGCGCAATGGCACTGGGCTACGATTCGGTGCAGCGGGTGACCGACGGGCGGCGCTTCCGCGACCGCGAGGAACTGCTGGCGGCACAGGCGGAGGAGCCTTCCACGCTGGTGCTGTGGCATATCCTGGATACCGAGAACAATCCGCACCATCGCGACCTCCTGGACATGTCGGTGCTGTATCCCGGCGGCGCGATCGCGTCCGACGCGATGCCCTGGACGCTGTCGGACGGCAGCGCTTACACCGGCGACGCCTGGCCGCTGCCGGATGACGCCACCTCGCATCCGCGTTCGGCGGGTTGCTTCACCCGCTTCATCCGCGAGTGGGTGCGTGAGCGCCAGACGGTGTCGCTGCTGGAAGGCGTTCGCAAATGCGCCCTGATCCCGGCGGAGATCCTTTCCGCACAGCACGCCCGCCATGCGCGCCAAGGGAAGGCTGCAGCCGGGCGCGGATGCCGACATTGTCGTGTTCGATTTCGACGACGCTGACCGACCGGGCGACTTTCTCGGCGATGAACCGTCCGTCAGAAGGCGTACGGCATCTGGTGGTCAGCGGCCAGCCGCTGATCATCAGATGGCGTGCTGGATGTGGCGGCGAGGCCCGGCCGGCCGGTGCGCCGGCCCGTTGTTGAGAGCTGATCGTGCCGGTCCCGATCCTGCTGGTGACCGGCTTCCTCGGGGCGGGCAAGACCACGGTCGTGAACCACCTGCTGGCGCATGCCGAAGGGCGGCGGATCGCCGCCGTGGTCAACGATTTCGGCGCGATCAACATCGATGCGGAGCTGATCGCGGGCGCCAGCGATGGGGTGGTCAGCCTGAGCAATGGCTGCATCTGTTGCTCGCTGGAAGGCGATCTGCTGCGCACGCTCGCCGCCCTGCTGCGGCGCGATCCGCGGCCGGAGTTCATCGTGATCGAAACCAGCGGGGTCGCCGATCCCTCGGATATCGTGCGCAACCTGATGGATCCCCTGATCTGGCGGGAGGCGCCGCTGGAAACGGTGCTGTGCGTGGTGGACGCGACGACAAGTGCGGAGACGTTGAACGACGCGCTGCTGCGGTCTCAGCTGCGGGCGGCCGACGTGGTGGCGCTGAGCAAGGTGGACCTGGTGGACGCGGCGGCGTCGCGCAGCAGCTGCGCGATGTCGTCCGGGCGCTGCGTCCGGCGGCGGTGGTGGTCGATGCCCTGCATGGCGAAGTCCCCGCAGCGCTGCTGTTCCCCGCGGACGTGGACCGCGTGCCGGCGCCGCGCGAGCCGGGGCCGCGACGGCCGGCGGCTGACCGGTTCGAGACGCTGAGCTGGACATCGGAACGGCCGGTGTCGCTGCCCCGGTTGCAGCAGGCGATCGGTCGGCTGGCGCCGAAGCTCGCGCGGGCGAAGGGTTGTTCGAGACGGTGGAGCAGCCCGGGCGGTTGACGGTGTTTCAGCTCGCCGGCGGGCGCGCGACGCTGGCGCCGGGCGGGGCGCCGGCCGGCACGGCAGGTGCCGCGGACACGGATCGTATTCATTGCCGAGATCGGGGTTCTCTCGATCGCCGAGATCGATGGGATCATGGAAGCGTGCATCGAAGCCGGGTGAAGTGAGCGGGGCCGATCGCCTCTTCTCCCCGTGAACTGTCGCGTCCGGCGAACGAGCGCCGGACGCTACTGGAGCGCAATAACGATCGTCTTACTTCTTATAGGCGGCGATCACGGCTTCACCATCGGGGCCGGCCTTCTTGAGCCAATCGGCCGTCAACTGCTCCCCGACTTTCTCGAGGCCGGTCTTCAGCGCCGGAGGCGGCGGCAGCACCTTCATCTTGTTGGCCTGAAGCTGTTCGAGATACCACTTCGCCTTTTCTTCCGCGAGCTTCCAGCCGCGTTCTTCGGCGACCGCCGCCGCCTTGAGGATCGCGTCCTGGGTCGGCTTGTCGAGCGCGTCAAAAGCCGCCTTGTTCACGAAGGTCACGTTCTTCGGAATCCAGGCCTGCGTATCATAGAAATGCGTCATGCTTTCCCAGGCCTTGCTGTCATAGCCGGTCGAGCCCGAGGTCATGAACGCGTTCACAACGCCGGTAGCCAGCGCCTGCGGCAGTTCCGCCGCCTGGATGGTGACGGGCTGCGCGCCGACAAGTTCGGCGATGCGCGAGGTACCGACATTATAGGCGCGCCACTTCAAGCCTTTCATGTCCTCGAGGGTGTTGCAGGTCCTTCTTGGCGTAAATGCCCTGCGGACCCCACGGCACCGCGAACAGGAGCATCAGGCCTTGCGATGCGAGCTTCTTTTTCGACTGCGGGTTTCGACGCGAGCCACAGTTTCTTGGCTGCCGGATAGCTCGTCGCCACGAACGGGACAACATCGATGCCGAACATCGGATCTTCGTTCTCATGCAGCGAGATCAGAACCTCACCCGCCTGCGCCTGTCCGGTTGCGACCGCGCGCTTGATTTCCGGCGCCTTGAACAGCGACGCCGCGGGATGCACGGTGATCTGCAGCTTGCCGCCGGTGGCATCGGCAACGTCCTTGGCGAACGCGATCAGGTTCACCGAATGCGGATTGTCCGCCGGATAGGCCGCCGGAAGATTCCATTTTGTCTGCGCCATTGCAGGAACGGCAAGAGCCGCGACGCAGGCGGCCATCGCGCACGTCTTCATAAGCCTTAACATGACAATACCTCTTTCTAGCCAGGGAACGCTATCCGCGGCAGCACCATCACGATATCAGGAAAGACCGTGATGATGGCAACCGCGAGAACGAGCAAAAAGAAGAACGGCAGGGCGGCCTTGGCGACCGTGTTGGAATCCTTGCCGCTCATGGTCTGCAAGACGAACAGATTGAAGCCGACGGGCGGAGAGACTTCCGCCATTTCCACCACCAGCACCAGGAAGATGCCGAACCAGACGAGATCGAAGCCGGCCTGCTTCACCATCGGAATGACGATGGCGGTGGTCAGCACGATCATGGAAATGCCGTCGAGCGCCGCGCCGAGCACGATGTACATGACGGTGAGCGCCGCGATCAGCGCATAGGGGCTGAGTTGGAGGCTGTTCACCCAGCTCGCGAGCGCCATGCGGGATGCCGGTATAGGCCATCGACGTGCCCATGTAGGAAGCGCCCGCCAGGATCAGCAGGATCATGCAGTTAACCCGCGTCGCGCCCATGACGCTCGCCCAGAAGGATTGCCAGCTCAGCGCGCCTTGCCACCATGCGATCGCGAGCGATCCCAGCACGCCCCAGGCTGCGCATTCCGTCGCCGTCGCCCAGCCCATCAGCAACGACAGAAAGACGAAAACGATCAGCAGCAGACAGGGAATGAGATTGAGCGACTCTGCAATGCGCCTGCGAAAGCTCATGGGCGGATCGGCCGGCGGCGTGCGCTCGGATTGGCGAGCGACCAGATCGCGATGTAGCCGGAATAGAGCGCCATCACCACCAGGCCCGGCAGAAATCCGGCGAGGAAAACCTGAATGATGGAGACGTTCGCCTGCACGGCGTAGACCACCATGGTGATCGACGGCGGGATGAGAATGCCGAGCGTGCCCGCACCGGCCAGAGAGCCGAGGCTCAGGTTTTCGTCATAGCCGCGCTTCTTCAGTTCCGGCAGGGCGATCTTGGCAACCGTGGCGCAGGTCGCGGCCGATGATCCCGACACCGAACCGAACACACCGCAGGCGAGCACGTTGACGTGCATGAGCCGGCCCGGCAGCCAGTTCAGCCAGGGCGCAAATCCGCGAAACATTTCCTCCGATAGCCGCGTGCGGAACAGAATTTCGCCCATCCAGATGAAGAGCGGCAAGGCCGCGAGCGACCACGACGCGCTGTTGCCCCACACCGTTGTCGCAAGCACGCTGCCCGCCGGAATGCCGCCGCCGGCGAATTGCATGCCGGCCCATCCTGTCGCCATCAAGGCGACGGCGATCCAGACGCCGGCACCGAGCAGCAGCGCAAGAACTCCGAGCAGAACCGCGGCGATGGAGAGAAGCTCCATGTCAGACCCCGCTCTGCATGGCGCGCTCGACGATTTCCTCGGCGCTCTGCGGCTTTGGCAATTCGTAGCGCGGCGCGAAGCCGCGCAGGACATGGATCAGCTCATCCACAAAAGCGATGAAAAGAATCACGAGGCCGCCACTGTAGCCGAGCTGCGGAATCCACAGCGGCACCGCGATCACGCCTTGCGAAATGTCGGAAAACTTCCACGACTGCCAGGTCATGACCGCGGCATGCCACGCGAAAAAGCCGATGAAGCCAACGCCGACGAGGAGCGCTGCGATCTCGACATAATGGCGTACGTTGTCGTTGAGGCGGTCGATCAGGAGGCCGACGCGGATCATCTCGCCGTGCTTGAACGTATGCGCGAGCCCGAGGAAGGCCGTTGCCGCCATGCACCAGGAGATGAAATCATCGCCCGCCGGAATATTGATGCCGAGCGGCCGGCCGCCCGACAGCAGCAGCATCAGCACGAAAATCGCAATGAGGAAAAGTCCGGCGAGATAGCCGGAGAAAAGATAGATCTGATCAAGAAACACGCGGATCATACTGTACCTTCCCCTCGCACGCCTATTGCGCTGCGCAAGCAATAGTGGTGCCACTTCCGATAGCCGTCCGCCTCCGGAAAGATTCTGATCGATCCTTGCCGTGGGCAAAAGTGGACTACCGAAATCAGTCCCCAGAAGCTGGCAGGGTTTCGGAATTGCTCCGACCGTCAAGAGGCCGTTCACAGCTCTGTATCCCGCAAGACGCTATACCAAAGACGGGTCAACCGATGCCGGGCTATTGCTGCAATGATGAGACGCTTGCGGCGATGTTAGTCGGCGAGGGCTTTCACAGCGGCACGTAGCGCTGGACGACGTCCGCGCGGTCGAGCGCCGAGGTGAAATAGGTCATTCCTGACGGTGGCGAGCACGCGCTGGTTGACGATGATGGGAAGTGCGATCGTGCCGGATGAGCGCGGCTCGACCATCGGGTCGCGTTCAGCAAAACCTGCTTGCGGATCGTGGCCAGCAAGGACAACGCCCGCTTTCGCTCGGTGGCGAGTTTGTCCTCCGCCTCCTGCGACCGTGTCAGCATGTCGAGCAGCATCGAGCGCTCGCTCATGGGGCAGAAGGCCAGGTAGGCGCGCCCCAGCGCCCGCCCGAGCAGGCTGAGGTGCATGTTGAGGGTGCCGTGAAATGGCGAGACCGGGCTGTCGGGAATGGTGCTGAAGCGGACCACGACAGAACTCCTGTCGAGGACGGCGATGGCGATCGGCCAGTGATATTGTCGCGTGAAGGCGAGCGCCCACGGCACGCGCGGCCTCCACCACCAGCGGATCGCCGTGAAAGCCGTTGCTCAGCGATTTGACCCGCGAGGCGACCGCGTGTAGCCGCCCTGCCGCCGGTCGTTGGCGGCATAGCCCATCGCGCACTAGCGACTTCATCAACCGCACCACCGTCGATTTCGGCAGCCCGGTCGCCTTGTGCAGGCGATCGATCGAGGTGACGCGGTGGCGATTGAGCTCCTCCAGCAGCAGGAGCGTGCGAGAGGCGGATTCAACGGTGTCGGACTTGAGCGGCATACATGAAATTCCACCTGGTGGAACGCGGAGGAATAGCTATGGCCGACCGGCGCCCTCCCTGCAATGGTTTTCGCCAAGCGCCACGCCGGAGTCCGCCTTCTGAAGGCGGCCTGTGCAGATGGCCGGGGAGGAACAGCCGTGTCCGGAGACGTCGTCAGGCCGCATTTTTCGTCATTCCGGCGCCGCTTCTCCGCGCGGCAGGCACGTCGTCGGCTCGTTCATCAAGACGCCGACCACGCACGCGACCGAGATATTCGGCGCGCTCGGCTATGATTTCGTCGTGATCGACGAGGAGCACGCGCCGATCGATCGCGCGATGACCGATGTCATGCTGCTGGCCGCGCGCGCCAGCAACCTCGCCGGCATCGTGCGGGTGTCGTCGGACGATCCGGCCAAGATGCTGTCTTGCCTCGACTGCGGCGCAACCGGTGTGCTGGTGCCCCATGTCGCAACCGTCGAGAAGGCGCGGGCGATTGCGGCGGCCGCGCGATATCGCGGCGGACGGCGCGGCTATTCCGGCTCGGCCCGCGCCGGCGCCTATGGTGGCACGCCGATGTGGACCCTGGTCGATGAACAGGATGCTTCGGTCTGCGCGATTGCGATGATCGAGGATCCGGAAGCGCTGGATCAGATCGACGCCATCGCCGCGGTCGACGGAATCCACGGGCTCTTCATCGGCCGCGGCGATCTCACCGTCGCCCTCGGCGCCAAATCGTCGGCCGATGCGTCCGTGAAGGATGCAGTTATCAGGATCATTGCGGCGGCGAAGAAAGCCGCCAAGCCGGTCTGCGTGATGGTCGCGAGCGCGGCGGAAGCCAAGGATTTCGCCGGCCTCGGCGCCAGCGCCTTCATCATCTCGTCGGATCAGGGCCAGATGCGCCGGGCCGCGGCGCAAACGCTCACCGATTTCAAAACCCTCGTGCAAACCACGGATGGCTCACATGTATCACAGCTCTGATCCCCGCGCCGCGCTCGCCGCCACTCCGGTTGGCGCAAAGCCCGCCGCCACCCATTTCGCGGGCGCCGAGTACGCGAAATTCTACGAAACGCCGCCGACCGAGAATCAGAACGGTGCGCGCACCTGGTACGCCCGCGGCCAGAACTTCATCATCGCCTATAGCGACGCCGACAAGGGCGCGGTGCTGAGCCGGGCCGAACCAACCCGACGAATATGTCGTGCTGCTTCCCGATCCAGGGGCGGGCGCCGAGATCGTGTGGGCAACGAGCGCAAGGTCGTCAGCGGTCACTCCATCAGTTTCGTGCCGGCGGGCGCAAGCTCCGTCACGCTGCTCGGCGCCGCCAAGGTGGTGCGCATGATGACGACGCGATCGGAAGATCTCGCAAATCTGCGCTCAAATGCGGCGTCTTACGCGACGCCGCATCCCAATCTGCCGCCGTTCGAGCCGTGGCCGGAGGCGAGCTGGCGGTCCTAAAATCCGCACCTACAGTCTCGACGTCGCGGCAACGCCCGGCCGGTTCGGCCGGATCTTCCGCTGCTCGACCTTCATGGTGAATTTCCTCGAGCCGAAAAACGGCCCGCGCGATCCGAGCAAGATGTCGCCGCACCACCATGACGATTTCGAACAATGCTCGCTGGCGCTGGCCGGCACCTTCATTCATCACCTGCGCTGGCCATGGACGACCGACATGGCCCAGTGGCGCAACGACGATCACGAGAGCTGCGGATCGCCTTCCGATCGCCGTGATCCCGCCGCCCTCCATTCACACCTCGCAGGCCATCGATCCCAAGCTCAATATTCTCGTCGACATCTTCTGCCCGCCGCGCATGGATTTTTCGGCCAAGCCGGGCTGGGTGCTGAACGAAGACGATTATCCGATGCCCGCGCAAACCCCCGCCGGATAAGTCCGCCGCCTGACACGTAACCGAAAGGGTCCTGACCATGGCCGACAAACAAGCGTCCTATCCAACCACCGTGCCGCTGCCGCCGCTGTCGCGGGCGGCTGAGGTCGCCGAGCTCCTGGTCGGCGCGATCGATCTGCATTGCCATAGCGGCCCGGCGGCGATGCCGCGCATCCTCGATCATCACGAGGAACTGCTCGATGCGGCGGCCGCGAAATTCCGCGCCGTGCTCTACAAGGATCACTTCTATGCCGGCATGGCGCACGCGATCCTGCTGGAGAAGTTGTTCCCCGAAACCAATGTGAAGCTGTTCTCGGGCATTGTGCTGAACAATGCGTCGGGTGGCATCAACCCCCACGCCGTCGACCACGCCATCAAGCTCGGCGGCAAGATCGTCTGGATGCCGACGCTGTCAGCGCGCGAACCATATCGAACGCGCATGGCGAGCGGAAACTCGACCTTTCCAAAGACCTCGCAGAAAATGCTCGATCCGATCCCGCTTTCCGGCGCTCGACGCCAACGGCAAGCTCACGGACGACACCAAGAAGGTGATCGATCTCATTGCCGAGGCGGACATCATCCTGGCCGGCGGTCACCTGCCTGCCAGCGAACTGCATATCCTGTTCGACGAGGCGGCGCGGCGCGGCGTCAAGAAGATGATGGTCAACCATCCGACCTACATCGTCGGCTGCAGCGACACCGATATCCGCCAGCTGGTCGCGCGCGGCGTCATGATGGAACACTCGATCTGCATGTTCATCGAGGGCAAATCCCTGAAGTACAGCCCGGATGATCTCGCGCATCTGATCGAGGTGGCCGGCGTCGACAACACGATCCTGTCGTCCGACCTCGGCCTGCAGGGGCTCGCAGCGTCCGGTCGATGGCTTCCGCAGCATCACGCAGATCCTGCTCGATCTGCAGATGCCGCGCGCCGCGATCAGGAAGCTCATCAGCGACAACGCCGCACGGTTCCTGAATCTTCCGGTGAGCCAGTCGGCGGCGCAGGACGCCGCCTGAGCTAAGACAAGCGCAAAGATCGCGAAAAGCGGCGCGCATTATTTGGGGAGGAGGCCGATCATGAATCGCGGTAGCAGCCATTTGAAAGGCTGGAAGCAGCTGCAGCCGCTTTGCCGCGGCATTGTTGTTTGCCGGACTTGGCAATACGGCGTTCGCTCGAAGAGGGGCGTAAACCACCGAAGCCGCCGATCATCCTGGAATCGACCGGCGCGTATGAAGTGGGCGGCAAGGTCGTCGCCAAGCCCGGCGACCCCAGCCAGACGCTCTCCTGCGACCATGGTTACGTCGAATACTTTATCCCCGCGAAAAGGCGCAGCGTCGGCCTGATCATGTGGCACAGCTCCAGCACCAAGGTGTGGAAAACCGCTGGGACGGCGGCGAAGGCTACAAGAGCATTTTCCTGCGCAGGGATATCCGGTTTACCTGTGGGACGGCCCGCGCGTCGGTCGCGCCGAACTGGAGCCGCGAGCCGATCACCTACACGCCTGACTATTTCGATCAACGCAACTTTGCCGCCTGGCGTTTCGGCCTGACCTATCTCAACTGGCATCCGGGCCTGCAGTTTCCGACCGCCGACAAGGAAGCCTGGAACCAGGCGACGCGCGCCCGTTACGACGAGTTCGATACGCTCGAGAATGCATTGCTGCAGGCGGAGGCTGGCGGCCAGGCGATCGACAAGATCGGCCCCGTCATTGCCGTCACCAATTCCGCGGGCGTGCTGGCGCGCGCTGTTGTCGGCGCTGAAGGCAAAGAGCGACAACATGAAGGGCATCGTGGCCTACGAAACCCCAGGCTTCGTCTTCCCGGAGGGCGAGGGGCCTGAGCCCAAGCCGGATGCGCCGTACGGTCCCAATTCCGTGCCGCTGGCGGAGTTCAAGAAGCTGACGAAGTTTCCGATCCAGATGGTGTTCTGGCGACTACACCGAAACGCGTCCGATCTGGAAAACCTCAGTCGAGGTGGCGACGGACCTTCTGCGGTATCGTCAATCGTCACGGTGGAGATTGCGAGGTCTTGCTGCTTCCCGATGCGGGCCTGCGTGGCAACACGCACATCGCCTTTGCCGATCTCAACAACGAAGCCGTTGCGGACGAATTATCCAAATGGCTGGGCCGCAAGGGCCTGGACAAGTTTGCTGCAGAATAAGCGCTGGCGCCAACGCGAGTCCCGTACACCATTCGGAGGAAACATGCGCGTGCTGTCTCTTCGGCCTCCTCGGCCTCGCACTTGCCATTGCGCCATGTCACCGCGCCGTCGCGCAGGAATGGCCGAACCGACCGGTCACCATGGTGGTGCCGTTCCCGGCCGGCGCCGCCGTTGACACCCTGGCGCGCGCCGTTGCGCGCACGCGCTGAGCGAAGATTTCGGCAAGCAGTTCATCGTCGAAAACCGTGCGGGCGCGGGCGGCAATCTCGGCGGCACGGCGGTCGCCAAGGCGGCCGCCGACGGCCATACGTGGCTGTTCGGGACGCCAGCGCCGATCGCGCTCAACAAGTTCATGTACAAGGGCCTGGCTTACGATTCCGAGCGGGATTTCATGCCGGTCGTGCTCGTCGCCAAGTCTCCGATGATCATTACGGCGACATCAGACTTTCCGGCGAAAACGCTGCCCGAGCTGATAGCCTATGCCAAGCAGAACCCGGGCAAGGTCAATGTCGGCCATCCCGGCAACGGCAACGCTCGGACACATTACCTCGGCGCTGATCCAGCAGTTTGCCGGCGTGGAGATGACGCATGTGCCGTATCGCGGCTCAGCGCCGCTGATCACGGACCTGCTGGGCGGACAGGTCAACGTCGCCATGGATTTCATGCCGACCTATCTGCCAGCTGGTGGCCGACGCGCAAGATCCGCGCGCTGGCGGTGACGACGAGCCAGCGCGTCGCGCAACTGCCCGATGTGCCGACGGTGCAGGAAGCCGGATTCAAGGGATTTCGAGGCGACGGCGTGGTACGCGATCGTAGCGCCTACCGGTACGCCGCCTGACATCGTGAGCAAGGTGAACAATGCGGTGAACGCCTTCCTCAGGAGCGACAAGGGCAAGACCATCCTCGAGCAAAACTCGCTGCAAGGCGTCGGCGGCTCTCCTGATGACCTCAAGGCGTTCATCGAGCGGCGAACGCGCCAAATGGCGACCCGTGATCGAGGCCGCAAAGATCACGATGTGAGGCCGCGGTAAATGACTGGTATTGAAATTCCCGCGCTGTCGGTCCCAAAGGTTGCGCTCGTCACGGGCGGCAACAGCGGCATCGGCAGAGCGACGGCGGCGCGCCTTTGCCGCGATGGGGTTCCGCTGTCGTGGTCGGGCTACAACAGTCGCCGCGCGCAGGCCGAAGAGGTGATCGGGGCTTTGCAAGGCCGCGGCGCATCTCGCCATGCGCATCGCGATCGATGATCCGGCTTCGATCAACGAGGCCGCGGCGGCCGTGGGCAACGCAGCACGGACAGCTCGACGTGCTGGTCAATTGCGGAGGCGCTACGACCCCCGTGCCCGCCAATAGATCTCGAGGGACTGACGGACGAGCATCTTCGACCGGACCGTTTCGCTCAATCTGCGCGGGCCATTCGCGATGGTGCGCGCCTTCCGTCCTCGCCGGAACGCGGCAGTGGCGCTGCCATCGTGAACATTTCGTCGATCGCAGCGCGCACGGGCTTGGGCAGCAGCCTGGCCTATCTGGCTGCAAAAGCGGGCGTCGACGCGCTCACGATCGCGCTCGCGAAAAGTGCTTGCGCCGAAAATCCGCGTAGTTCTCGGTCTCGCCGGCCGGCGTGGATACGGATTTTGTCGCCGGCCGGAGCCGCGAACAGTTGCAGAAGATCGCGGAAAATCTGCCGTTGGCCCACGTCACCACGCCCGACGATGTCGCAAGGGCGGCTGCGTGGCCTGCATCGTCAACCTGACCAGTTCGACGGGAATTAGTGGTGCCGGTGGATGAGGGCAGGCACCTCTAGAAAAACACCGCAAATGGTAGCGCGGCGTAACGTCGTGGACGGGAAACAATGGAAAATTGAAATTCTACATCGACGGCGCCTGGGTCGATCCAGCGGCGCCGTCAACGCTGGGAATAGTCAACCCTGCGACGGAGGAGACATTCGCGCAGATCAGCCTGGGCTCGAAGCTCGATGTGGATCGGGCCGCCAAGGCGGCGCGCCGCGCTTTCGCGACCTATTCCGTAACCAGCGTCGAACAACGCCTGTCCTGGCTTCAGAAGATCATCGAAGGTTTCGGGCGCGCCTGCCGGAGCTGGCGCGGATGATGACCCTGGAGATGGGCGCGCCGATCACGTTTGCGACCCAGCGTCAGGCAACCGTCGCGCTGTTTCATTTCGAAGAAGCCGCGCGCGTGCTTGCGAACTACAAGTTCGAGGAGCGGATGGGGAACGGGATCGTCCGCCGCGAGCCGATCGGTGTCTGCGGACTGATCACGCCGTGGAACTGGCCGCTGAACCAGGTTGCCTCCAAGGTCGCGCCGGCGCTCGCCACCGGCTGCACCGTCGTGCTGAAACCCAGCGAGATCGCGCCGCTCAGCGCGATGCTGTTCGCGGAGATCGTCGACGACGCCGGCGTGCCGGCGGGCGTCTTCAATCTCGTCAACGGCGACGGGCCCACGGTGGGCGAGGCGATCGCCGCGCCATCCCGAGATCGACATGGTGTCGTTCACCGGATCGACGACGGCCGGCGTCAGGGTGGCCAAGCTCGCGGCGGATACGGTCAAGCGCGTCGCGCAGGAACTGGGCGGCAAATCCGCCAACATCATCCTTGCCGATGCCGACCTGAAAGCCGCCGTGACCCAGGGCGTTCACGCCTGCTACACCAACGCCGGCCAGAACTGCCAGTCTCCGACGCGCATGCTGATCCCTCGCGCGCAGCGGGACGCGGCATTCGCGGCGGCGCGTGAGGCTGTCGACACCATTCGCTTGGGCGACCCGCTCGATCCGGCGTCCACCATGGGGCCGCTGGTGAGCCAGGCGCAGTTTGAGAAAGTGCAGGATCTGATCCAGTCCGGCGTCGACGAGGGGGCGACGCTGGTGGCCGGCGGAACGGGGCGGCCGGCCGAACTCAACCGTGGATACTATGTTCGCCCGACCGTCTTCGGGGACGTGACGCCGCAAATGAAGATTGCACGCGAGGAGATTTTCGGTCCGGTGCTGTCGATCATGAGCTACGACACCGAGGACGAGGCGATCGAAATCGCCAATGACACGCCGTTCGGATTGGCGGGTTTCGTGCAGTCCAAGGATATTGACGCGCGCTCGCGCTGTCGCCAACCGCATCCGCGCAGGGCGAGTTTACCTCAACGGTGCGCCTTCGACCGCAGCCTGCCCTTCGGTGGCTACAAGCAGTCCGGCAACGGGCGCGAGTTCGGGGTCTTCAGGTTTGAAGAATATCTCGAGGTGAAGGCCATACTGGGCTACTGAGGCTGGCGGCATCGCGGGCGAGGCGAGACGCTCAGGCGGCGGGCCGGAAATGTCCCGGCGGATGTTTCGTATCGCGGCGGATCAGCCGGCGCAGCGTGGAAGGCTCCGCATATCCGACCCTCCGCGCGATCTGCCTCGACCGACAGGCGCGTGGTCTCAAGCAGCAATCGCGCGGTCTCGAGCCTGATCCGTTGCACAAACTGAATCGGCGAAACGCCGCAGGTCGCCGCGATGCGTCGGGCAAATGTCCGGGGCGCCAGCGCGACGGCTTCGGCAAGCTCCTCGATCGCAAAGTCGCGCGCGATGTTGTCGCGCACCCATTTCTCGGCCTTGGCGATCCTCGGGTCCTGGCTCGCCAGATAGGTGATCGCCATGAACGGCGCCTGGGAGCGCCGCTCATCGAGCAGGAGATAGTTGGCGCAGGCCTTCGCCAGGCTTGGTCCGCGCGAACCGGCCGACGACCGCAAGCATCAGGTCCATCTGCGCCATGGCCGCGCCACCGGTTGCGATCGGCCAGTCGGCGACGACCATCTGCTCCGTCAGCAGTTCGACCGCGGGATAGCGCTGCCGGAACAGCGGCGCGAGCCACCATGTCGTGGTCGCCCGCCGGCCGTCGAGCAAGCCAGCGCTCGGCCAGCAGGAATGTGCTCGCGCAGGACGCGGCAAGCATGCGCGCCGGTCGCGTGCGCCCGGCGTCAGCATGTCGACCGCGCGCCGGCACATCGGGCTCTTCAACTTCGTGCTCCAGTTCGTCCGCCGACGCCGTTCCAAGACCGGGAGACGATGACGAGTTCGATTCCGCGCAGATCGGCGCTCGCTGCGGCGGGATCCGCAGCGCACCGTCGTAACGCTTGAACGGCGGAACGCGCTTCGCAGCGCTGATCCGGTTGGCGGTTGCCAGTACGTCGTGGGTGATGGCCGCGCTCGAGGCCATGCATCCGTCGATCTCGATAACTGCGACTTTGGTCATGTCAAAAATCCCCGATTAATGTCGAATTTTGACACTAGCCCGCGGCGCGCGAAATCGCAACGATATGCCCTGAAACGTCGACATCGCTGCACTTGAGAGGAATTGCGCCGATGCCGAAACGGTCCATGAAGCAGGACGATCCGCTCGAGGATTTCGCGCGCCGCGACGATCACGCTCGATGGCGTCAGCAAGGTCGTCCACGTGGCCGGCAGCGGGGCCGGCCGTCATCGTGATGACGGAGATGCCGGGCATCAGCCCGCATGTCGCGCGGTTTCGCGCGCTGGGTCCGCGACGCCGGCTTCACCGTCTACATGCCGTCGCTGTTCGGCCGCGACGGCGCTGTTCCAGGCGCGGAGGAGGGCGCCGCGATCTTTCAGCGCGCCTGCGTGAGCGCCGAGTTTCGCGCGCTGGCCGCAAACGGATCCAGCCCGGTGACGAGTGGCTCCGCTCGCTGGCGCGATTTGCGCACGGCGAGTGCGGCGGTCCCGGCGTCGGCGCCATCGGGATGTGCTTTTACGGGAAATTTCGCGCTGACGATGATGCTTGAGCCATCGATGCTGGCGCCGGTGCTTCGCAGCCGTCGCTGCCGCTGAACAATCCGGCCGGCATCGAAATCGCGCCTGACGAAGTCAAGGCCGGTCCGCGAGCGGCTCGAGCGGGAGGATCTGACCGTGCATGGCCTATCGCTTCGCGGGCGACAAGTTCTGCATGGCGCAGCGCTTCGCGGCCTATGCGAGGCGCTCGGCGATCGCTTCATCGGGCGGGTGCTTCCGGACAGCGCGGCGAATACCGATCTTGCGCCGTTCTTCGAGCGCCACGTCACGACCCCGCACAGCGTCGTGACCGCGCACCTGATCGACGAAGCCGGCCAGCCGACGATCGCCGCCCGCGACGAGATTTTGGCGTTCTTCAGGCGCAGGGCCAGCATCCGGCGTGAAGCGGATGCATTTCGCAGTCTCATGAGGTGCTTGTCGAGGCGGCGCTTCAGCAGGGTCAGATGTTGCAGCAGGTCCGACTGCGCGACATGCGACAGTTCGCCGATCAGGGCGATCACCCATTCCTCATGCCGGCGCGCCATCCGGCCGAATTCCTTGGCGCCTTCCTGCGACAGGCTGCAAACGGAAGGTGCGGCGGTCCTCGGAATCGACTTCGCGATGGATAAAGCCATCGGCTTCCAGCTTTTGCACCAGCGCGGTGATCGCGCCGTTTGAAACCATCAGGAGTTCGGAAACCTCGGACATGGTCGCGCCTGCCGGCTTGCGCGCGAGCTGCGCCAGCAGGTCGAAGCGGGCCAGCGTGGTGTTGAACTCCTTGCGCAGCCTTGCGTTCAGCGCCTTCTCGATCCGGGTGGCGCAGGAGAGCAGCCGCAGCCAGATGCGCAGCTCGAGATGCGCGCCGTCGGATCCGTGCGCCGGCCTCGACCGGCCGCAGCGGTTGCGCCGCGTGCGACCTTGGGGGATCGGGCCTTTCGTTTGACTGTGGCATCCATGGCTGGTGGTCTCACCGGGCTAGATGGAAATCGATCCGATGCTGGCTCCGCCGCAGACATAGAGCGTCTGTCCGGTGATGAAGTCGGCATCCGGTGAACTGAAGAAAGTGACCGCGCGCGCGACGTCGGAGGATTTGCCGAGGCGGCCGAGCGGAATCGACTGCGCCAGCTTTTTCGCGCGTTCGGATCCGGGCGACATCACGCTCTCGAACATCTCGGTATCTCCGATCGGGCCGGGGGCGACGACATTGACGGTGATGCCGAAGGGGGCGAGCTCGAGCGCCCAGGTCCGCGCCATGCCGATGATGCCGGCCTTGGTCGCCGAATAGACCGTGCGTGTGGCAGCCCCGAGCGCGGCGCGGACGACAGCAGCACGATGCGGCCGAAGCGAGCCTGCTTCATGCTCGGCAGCGCCGCTCTGCGCCAGCGCAATCGCGGCGCCGAAATGCAGCTGGGCCAATGCGCCGACGTCCTCGTCAGCGACCTCTTCCAGCGGCTTGGCGCGGATCGCGCCGGCATTGTGCACGACATGGGTGATCGCAACCTTCGCAGCGATTTCCGTCGCCGCCTGCCGGGTCGCCGTCGCATCGAGCAGATCGACCTCGCGCGAGGAGAGTTTTGGATGGCTCCAGTCAGGCTTGCGCCGCGACAGCGAAATCACGTCATAGCCCTCGGCCAGCAGGCCGCGGGCGATCGCCGCGCCAATGCCGGTATTGCCGCCGCTCACGATCGCCGTGTGATGGACCACGCTCATTCTCCGTCACATAAAGAGCTGGATGTTGCCGAAGGCAGCATCGCAATTGATCAGGTCGACGCGCTTGAGCTTGATCCTGCAGCTTGCCGTCTCTCGACGCTCAGATGATGCGTGGCCCAGGCCGCATAGAGCGCCTGCTCGTCCAGGCGGGTCTCGACATAATGCATCGGGGTCCAGGTGACGTAGCTGTTGGCGGCGGCGTCGCGCGAATCCACCTGCGGCGTCTGCAGCACGTGATGGCAGCGGCTCTTCGGCTTCTGGCTGAAGGTGCGCGCGCCCTTGAGCCGCTCGACCCGGATCGAGAGCAGCAGCTTGTCCTCGTACATCAGCGAGCAGGTCAGCCGCGGATCGGTTTGATTCCATTCCAGCGGCATCCAGTAGAAGGCGTCGTCGGCGTACATGTCGAGCCATTCGTCGAAACGCTGCTGGTCGATCAGCCGCGCCTCGCGCACGACGAAGTCGATCAATTCCCTGATCGGTGGGGACCGCATTCTTCAGGGAGCTTCAGTGACCATGCTCATGTCACATCCCCATCGTCATGAACTTGGTCCAGGCGCGGAACTGGTGGCGCATCGGCCACTCGCTGGTCCCGTTGATCGCCACGTTGGTCTGTTCGGCTTCGTCGGGGCTGTAGAGGCGCTGGAGGTTCACCCACTCGTTGCCGTTCGAGTGCAGGCCTTCCTGGGCGCGCTCATACATTTCGAGGTCGTCATGGCCGACGATGGAGGTCGGCGCATTGATCAGCCGGTTGTACATCAGCGTGCGCTCGAGCAGCATGTCGGGCGCATCGACGAGCTGGAAGGTCCAGGATTCGACCAGCGTCTTGTTGGCCGCGATCGGCTTGAACTGCCGCAACAGCTGGATCGGTCCCTTGATCATGATGTTGGGGAAATAGACCGTGTTGTGCCGGTTCTCGTCGAGGATCGCCTTGGCGCGGGCCTCGCCATAGGCCGCCGTCATCTTGTCGAAATAGCCGGGCACCGCCGAATAGTCGGAATGGATCGAGTGGTGCACGCCGGTGTGGCCGTGGCCGTTGTCCCAGATCCGGATGCCCATGTTCTCGAAGAACTCGTACGGGCTCATGAAGGGCGCGATGATCTCGACCGCCATCGGCTTCCTGGTGCCGGGAGGCGCCTTCTTCCAGACCTCGACCGCGGTGCCGGCCGAGGACTCGTGCGCCACCATCGGATGGCAGGTGTCGGTCTGGTTCTCGACCAGCATCTTCCAGTTGCAATTGTGCATGTAGCGCAGCACGCCGCCGGCGACCTCGAGCTGGCCGACCGGCGAACGGTCGACCATGTTGTCGAAGCTCGACAGGCTTTCGCCGAAGAACTCCTCGAAGTCGAGGCCGACGTCGTTGATCTTGGCGAACACGAAGCCGCGGTAGTTGCGGACATGGCGCACCGGCGCCATGCCGCTCGCGGCGCGGCTCTGTTCGAAGCCGGTGTTCTCGTAGCCCTTCTTCAGGGGAATCGCGAGCAGCGAGCCGTCGGTCTTGAAGCTCCAGGCGTGATAGGGGCAGCGGAAGAACTTTCCGGTGTTGCCGCAGGTCTCGGACGTGATGCGCGTGCCCTTGTGCGGGCAGCGGTTGTGCAGCACGTGCACCGTGCCGTCGGTGTGGCGCACGAGCAGGACCGGCTGCGTGCCGATCGTGGTGCCGAAATAGTCGCCGGGATTGGGGACCTGGCTGTCGTGGCCGACATAGACCCAGCTGTTCGGGAACATGTGCTCCATCTCGAGCTGGAACACCTCTTCGCTGACATAGACGTCGCGGTGAACCTCCTGCTCGCGGACCAGGCGCGCGAAGCGCCGCGGCGTTGCCGGCATATCGGGTCATGCGTTCCTCCATCACAGGTCGAGCACGAGTCGCTTGGTTTTCGCGCGCGAAATACAGATCTGCATCACCTTGTTCGATGCCTTCTCGCTTTCGCTCAAGATGTAATCGCGATGATCGGGAATGCCCTCGATGACAGTGGTCTGGCAGATCCCGCAATCGCCGCGCTTGCAGTCATGCATCGGGTCTTCGCCGGCCTCGAGCAGCACGTCGAGGATGGTCTTGCCGGCCGGAATCTGCATAGACGCGCCCGCTGCCCTTGAGTTCGACCTCGAAACTGGCATCGCCGGACTTCTCTTCGGGCGCGGTGAAGATTTCGAAATGCAGCCGTCCCTGCGGCCAGTTCATCCGCTTGGCCAGCGCGATCGCCGCCTCGATCATCGGCAGCGGGCCGCAGAGGTAAAGCGGCGCGTCGGACTGCGAGCCGGTTCATCAGGCCCTCGAGATCGAAGAAGCGGCCGGCTTCGTCGTCGGCGTGGATCGTCGCGCTGGCGCTGGCCAGCCGCTCGATCGTCGCCGAGAAAGGCGAGTTCGCTGCGGCTGCGGCCGGCGTAGTAGAACGAGAATGGCCGCTTCGCCGCGCTCAATTCGCAGGCCATTGCGAGCAGCGGCGTCACGCCGATGCCGCCCGCGACCGAGCGCGACTTCGCTCGTGCCCGCGCCGAGTGGGAAAATTGTTCGCCGGCGGCGAGATCGTCAGGCGATCGCCGGTCTTGAGGCCGTGCATGAAAGTAGAGCCGCCGCGGCTCTTGCTTTCCTGCAGCACGGCGATGCGATAGGCGGTCGGATGTTCGGCGGCCGCGCGCGGCGAAATCGTCTCGATCAGCGAATAGGAGCGCCGGCCGACATCGGGCAGATGGACGTCGATATGGGCGCCCGGCGGCCCAGCCCGGCATCGGGGCGCCGTTGGCGCGCGCCAGCACGAACTCGCGAATGCGCGGCGTGAGCGCCTCGGCCTTCGACTACCACGACCTCGAACTGATCCATCCTCAGGCGTCCTCGAACAGCGTCTCGACGGTGCGCAACGCGCCGTCGAGCTCAGCGTCCTTCGGCGTCCTTCAGCGCGACCTTGGTCAGCCGCTGCACCCATTCGGCGGCATCGGGCCGGCCGGCCAGGCGCTCGGACGCCTGCATGACCTTGTCGAATTTCGTCTCACCGCGGGAATGCGTGTCTGAATAGCCGCCGACGAGACGGCGCGCCTCGCACACGGCGGTTGCGAGCGCGACGTCGCTTGCGGCGAATTTCGCGCACGCGCTGTGCCCATTCGTCGAGATGGCGCATCTCGCGGCGCATGCCGCAGCGTGCGGCGGCGGAATCGCCGCAGGCCCGCCACGCAATACAGCATCAGGAACGCCGACGGCGCGGTGGTGCGCAGTCTTGCGTCCACGATCAATCAGCCGGGCAATCGCTCGCTGCGTCTCGATCTTCTCGCCGAGCCAGGGTGGCAACAGCCCCGCCATTTCCTCGATCCGCGGATGGAAGAATTCGGTGATGCCGAGGATCTGGTCGTCGCCGGCCCGCGCCTCGCGGCGCACCCGGTCGAATCGTCCTGCGCGCGTCTTCGAGATCCGCCACGCGGATGACGTCGTCATAGGCCATCGCGACGGCGAGATATTTGGCAAAGGCCTGCATCAGGCCGATCGCGTCGCGCGGCATCGCTTCCAGCCGGTCGAGATATTCGCGGCCATAGGCGATGTCCTGATAATCGACCACGCGCTGCAGGCCGGCGGCGACGATGCCGTGCAGTGCGGTCCGGGACAATTGCCGCGCCCGCGCGACCAGCGCGTCGTAACCGGCATGACCGATCGGTTCGAGGCGCGGAAAGCGTTTGCGCGAGCGGCGGCTTTGCCGTCGGCTTGATCTTGGGATCCTGCTTGAGCGTGGCGACGGCCCGCTCGCGGCCGGCGGTGAAGGCGCGCAGGCTGGCATCGACGCCGACGCCCGCTGCGCGGATCGTCGCCTCGAAATCCTCGGTCGTGAACGGCAGGGCGCCGGAGCCTGCGAGCGCACCGAACAGCACCGAGGAGACCACGCTGCCGGTGGCATCGGCGATCTCGGCCATGTCGAACGCGATGAAGCGGTTGGCCGCGACGTTGGCCGCCTCGTAGACCTGCGACGCATCGGCGGTGCCGTCGCCGGGCGCGGTCTTCTCGACCACGGCCAGAGAGCGGTGCGAGGAGCCGATCAACAAGGTGCGGTCAGGCGAGACCAGCCCGCGCAGGATGGCGCGGCCGGCTTCCATCAATTCGGCGCCGATCACGATGTCGACCTTGCCGGGCGCCGGCATCAGCGACAGCACGGGATGACGGTCCGGCTTGCCGGCGTCAGGCGCGATCATCTCGATGTAGTAGATGGTGGCGCCGGTGCGCTGGGCGACGCCGGGCACCGAGGTCGATTGCGCGAACCAGCCGCGCCGTTCGGCGAGCGCCACGATCCAGTCGACCAGCACGCCGCCGCCCTGGCCGCCCATCGCGAGCACCGCAACGGTGATGGGCCGCGCCTGGCTGAGCGCGATGGAGGAGGGGTCTACGGAGACGTTCATGCCGCCTCCTGCTCACGAACGATGACCCGCCGTCCCGCCCGCCAGCGCTGCAACGCGCCGATCACGCGCTGCCAGATGCGGTCGAGCCGCGCTTCGAACGCGGTCGGATTGGAAACGATGTCGGCGCGATAGAACGACGGGCAGAGCACGGCCGCGTCCGCGACCTCGCCGCAATGGCCGCAGCCGACGCAGGTATTGTCGACCGCGGCGACCGGATTGTCCTTCAGCGGGTCGTCGGTCGGCTTCACCGACAGCGACGGGCAGCCGGACAGCCGGATGCAGGCGTGGTCGCCGGTGCAGATGTCCTCGTCGACGCCGAAGCGCTCGCTGCACGACGCGCTCGCCGCGCTTGGCGGCGGCCTGCGACCAGCGGCTTCACGCGCCGCTGCTTGTTCAGCATGCATTCCGACGAGGCGACGATGATCTTCGGTCCGCTTTCCTCCGTCGTCAGCGCCTCGCGCAGCGTGTCGCGCATGCTGCGTGACGTCGTAGGTGCGGTCGATCTGGCGCACCCATTTGGCGCCGACGCCCTTCACCGCCTCGACGATCGGATGCTTGGTCGAGCGCGAACGGTTGTCGGCGCGCGAGGACGGGATGTCCTGGCCGCCGGTCGCGGCCGAATAATAATTGTCGACCACGACGATCACGCCGTCGTGCTGGTTGAAGACGGCGTTGCCGACGCCGCTGGTCAGCCCGTTATGCCAGAAGCCGCCGTCGCCCATGATCGAGATCGAGCGCTTGCTCGCCGGAACGTTGAAGGCGGAGGCCGACGCCGGGCCGAGCCCGTAGCCCATGGTGGTGGCGCCGATGTTGAACGGCGGCAGGATCGAGAACAGATGGCAGCCGATATCGGCGGCGATGTGGTGCGGGCCGAGCTCCTTCTCCACCAGCTTCATCGCGGCAAAGATCGGCCGCTCCGGACAGCCGGTGCAGAAGCCCGGCGGCCGCGGCGGCACCACGTCGGCCAGCGCGCGGATCTTGTCGTCGACCTCGACGCGGTCGATGTTCGGCGCGCGCGCGGCATCCGGCAGCGCATCCGGCGCGCCAGCGGCGGATGAAGGCGCCGATCGCCGCGCCCATGACCTGCGCGGTGTATTCGCCGGCCATCGGGAACAGGTCCTTGCCGTGCAGCTTGGCCGGAATGTCGGCGTTGCGCAGGATCTTGTGCAGCGCCTGCTCGATGAATTCGGGCTGGCCTTCCTCGACCATCAGCACTGCCTTCTTGCCGCGGCAGAAGTCGATCACCTCGCGGTCGACGATCGGGTAGGTCACGTTCATCACATAGAGCGGCACGCGCGTCTCGCCCCAGATGTCGGCAAGGCCGGCCTCGCGCAGCGCCGGTGATGACGCCGTTATACATGCCGCCCTGCATGATGATGCCGATATCGTCGATATCGCCGTCGAACGTCTCGTTCATGCCGCGCGCGTGGATGAACTCGACCGCCGCCGGCCAGCGGTGCTCGATCTTCTCCTTCTCGTGCAGGAACGAGGCCGGCGGCAGCACGATGCGGTTGGTGTCGCGCGACGGCGCATCGAGCGCGCGCGCCAGCGGAAAGCTGGGGCGCGACGTTGTCGCGGGTGGCGAAGCGGCCGTGCACGTGGCAGGCGCGGATCCGCACCTCCAGCATCACGGGCGTATTCGACGCCTCGGACAGCTCGAAGGAATCGTGCACGGCCTTGACGATCGACGCCACGTTGGGCCGCGGATCGACCAGCCAGAGCTGCGACTTCATCGCAAAGGCGTGCGAACGCTCCTGCATGATGGAGGAGCCTTCGCCGTAATCCTCGCCGATGATGATGAGCGCGCCGCCGGTGACGCCGCCCGAGGACAGGTTGGCGAGCGCGTCGGACGCGACGTTGATGCCGACCGGCGCCTTGAAGGTGACCGCGCCGCGGATCGGGTACATCACGGAGGCGGCAAGCGTCGCCGCCGCGGTCGCCTCGCTGGCGCTGGATCTCGAAATGCACGCCGAGGTCGGCAAGGATATCCTGCGCGTCCGACAGCACGTCCATCAGATGCGAGATCGGCGCGCCCTGGTAGCCGGCGACATAGCTGACGCCGCATTCGAGCAAGCGCCTTGGTGATCGCGAGGATGCCTTCGCCGCGAAATTCCTGGCCGGCGCCCAGCTTGAGGTCTTCCACCTCGCGCGCGAAAGAGCGTTCTGCCATGCTCGCCTCCTCAGGCCTCGCCCGGAACTCCGGACGACCGAATATAATTTTAGACATCAAACAAAAATGATGTCAATCGGACTTGCGGGTTTTGAACGCGGTAAAGCACTGCGCGTTCATTTATGCGCATTTTGCAGCCTGTTTAGTAGGCTTGGTGCACAGTCGGCCCGGCTCCGGACGCCGCACCGGCTCGCTTGACAGGATATTTTAGCCATGAAACATTATTGACGCGCGTTGCGCCTGGCGGCGTGCGCCAAGGCGGCCTTTGCGGGAGACTGACATGACCCCGGTTTCGCAGTTGCGCGGGCCGTCTCGCGAACATCTCGCGTGGCCGTTCTTCGATTCCCGCCACAGCTGAATACGCGGCGGCGCTCGATGCATTTGCCGCCGGTCTCGGCGATACGCACGGCGGTGACGTCGATGAGACCTGCCGTTCGCTGGTTCGCCGGCTTGGCGCCGCGGGATTGCTGGAGGCGTCGGTCGCGGGCAACCAGCCCGATGCGGTGATCGATTCCCGGCTGATCTGTCATAGCCCGCGAGACGCTGGCCTGGCACAGCGGGCTCGCCGATTTCGCCTTTGCGATGCAGGGACTTGGCACCGGCGCGGTGGCGATTGCCGGCTCACCCGAATTGCGCGCGCTGGTGCTGCCGAAGGCGCGGCGTGGCGAGTGGGTCGCGGCCTTCGCCCTGTCGGAAAAGGAAGCCGGTTCCGACGTTGCCGCCATGGCCTGCAGCGCCCGGCGCGAAGGCGATCACTACATCCTCGATGGCGAGAAGACCTGGATCTCCAACGGCGGCATCGCCGACGTCTATACATTGTTTGCCCGAACCGGCGAGGCGCCGGGCGCGCGGGGCATTTCGGCCTTTGTGGTGCTTCCGGACGATCCCGGCTTCTCGATCGCCGATCGTATCGACGTGATGGCGCCGCATCCGCTGGCGACGCTGCGGTTCGAGGCTTGCCGGATTCCGGCGGCGCGGCTGTTGGGCTCGCCGGGCGAAGGCTTCAAGATCGCGATGCGCACGCTCGATATCTTCCGCGCCTCGGTCGCAGCTGCCGCGCTTGGGCTTTGCCCGCCGCGCACTGGATGAGGCAACGGCGCATGCGCGGACCCGGAAAATGTTCGGCGGCGTGCTGGGCGACCAGCAACTGACGCAGGCGGCGCTCGGCGACATGGCCGCAGGCGTCGATGCCAGCGCGCTCCTCACCTATCGCGCGGCCTGGCGGCGCGACGTGCAGAAAGCTTCCACGACGCGCGAAGCCGCGATGGCGAAGATGGTCGCGACCGAAACTGCGCAGACAGTGATCGACCGCGCCGTGCAGATGTTCGGCGGCCGCGGCGTGCGCTCCGGCGAGATGGTCGAGCAGCTCTACCGCGAGATACGCGCGTTGCGCATCTATGAAGGCGCGACCGAAGTCCAGAAACTCATTATCGGACGCGACGTCCTGAAGGCCTAGCCGCGGGCGTCCAGTCGCGTCCTGCTACGGGAGTATGAAATGTTCGAGTTCTTGCAGCCGCCCGGTTGGGCCAAGCCGAGCGGTTACGCGAACGGCGTCGCCGCCCGCGGCAAGATGATCTTCGTCGCAGGCCAGATCGGCTGGAACGAACAATGCAAGTTCGAGTCCGACGATCTGGTGGAGCAGACCGGCCAGACCCTGAAAAACGTCGCAGCCGTCTTGCGCGCCGGCGGCGCCGGGCCCGAGCATATCGTGTCGATGACCTGGTTCCTGCTCGATCGCAAGGAATATTCGGCGCGCCTGAAGGAAATCGGCGTGGCCTATCGCGACGTCATGGGCCGGAACTTTCCGGCGATGACGGCGCTGCAGGTATCGGGGCTGATCGAGGATCGCGCCAAGGTCGAAATCCAGGCGATCGCGATGATTCCCGACTAGATGGACTGACAACGCGACGCCGGACACGGCGCCGGTACAGGAGGGCGATATGGCAACGAAAGCTCGTGAAAACCATCGGGAAGACGTGGCCGGACGGGCCAATGTCGAGGATACGCCTGAACTGCTCGCCTATTACGACGAACTCGAAAGGCTGGAAGCCGGCGCGCTCTGGACGGTCGCGAACAAGATCGAGCCCTGGGCGCCCAAATCGTCCTCCGTTCCGGTGCTGTGGCGCTACGAGGACCTTCGCGCGCATGTGTTGCGCTCCGTCGAACTGGTGTCGCCCGAGAAGGCCGGACGGCGCGTCATCTATCTGAACAATCCCGGGCGCCGCGATCACGCCGCCGCGGTCGGCTGGCTCTATTCCGGCCTGCAGGTGATGCATCCGGGCGAGGTCGCGTCCGCCCACGCCCATTCGGCATCCGCGCTTCGCTTCATCATGGAAGGCGAGGGCGCCTACACCATCGTCGACGGTCACAAGATGACGCTCGGCGCCAACGATTTTGTGCTGACGCCGAACGGCACCTGGCACGAACACGGCGTCTCCAGCGACGGCACGCCCTGCATCTGGCAGGACGGCCTCGACATTCCCCTGGTCAACACGCTCGAAGCCAATTTCTACGTGGTTCATCCCGATCTGCAGCAGAGCGTCGGCTATCCCGTCGACGACATGACGCACACCTGGGGCAATCCCGGCCTGCGTCCGGCGGGCGCCGAATGGTCCAAGGGATATTCGCCGCTGCTGAAATATGAGTGGGGTCCGACCTACGAGGCGCTGCAGCGCTACGGCAAGGCCACCGACGGTTCGCCCTATGACGGCGTTCTCATGAACTACGTCAACCCGGTGACCGGCGGTCCGGTGATGCAGACGATCGGCGCATCGATGCAGATGCTGCGGCCGGGCGAGAGCACGCGCGCGCATCGTCACACCGGCAGCTTCATCTATCAGGTCGCCAAGGGAAGCGGTCACTCGATCATCGACGGCAAGCGCTTCGACTGGAAGGAGCGCGACATCTTCTGCGTTCCGTCCTGGGCCTGGCATGAGCATGTCAACGCCTCGGCCAGCGAGGACGCCTGCCTGTTCACCTTCAACGACCTGCCGGTCATGCATGCGCTCGGGCTCTACCGCGAGGAAGCTTTTGGCGACAATGGCGGCCGGCAGCCGCTCGTAGCCTAGGAGATAGACCAGTGCGTCTCGTTACCTATCGCAGCACCGTTGAGGCTGCCGCCCGTCTTGGCGCGGTTGTCGACGATCTCGTCGTGGACGTCGAGGAGGCGGGCCATCATGCCGGGGTTTCCCTTCCTCATCGATGCTCGATTTCATCGATCTCGGGACCGCCGGCGCTGGCGGCGCTCAGGAAGATATTGAACGAAGGCAGGGATAACTGGCCGGTAGGCGCCGCATTGCCGCTGGCGAATGTCAGGCTGCTGGCGCCGATCCCGCGTCCGCGCAAAAACATTTTTGGCATCGGCCTCAATTATGTCGAGCACGTCGCGGAATCGTCGCGCGCCCTGGACACGGCAAAGGACCTGCCCAAGCAGCCCATCATCTTCTCAAAGCCGCCGACCAGCGTGATCGGGCCGGACGAGGCCATCCATCACAACAAGGCGATCACGCAGCAGCTCGACTGGGAGGTCGAGCTTGCGGTCGTGATGGGGCGAACCGCGCGGCGCGTGTCGGAAGCCGAGGCGCTCGGCTTCGTGTTCGGCTACAGCGTGATGATCGACGTCAGCGCCCGCGACAATCGCCGCGCCGGCCAATGGATCTACTCCAAGGGGCAGGACACCTACGCGCCGTTCGGGCCGCTGCATCGTCACGGCAGACGAAATCACCGATCCGCACGCGCTCGATCTCTGGCTGACGGTGAACGGCGTCGAGAAGCAGCGCTCCAACACGCGCCACATGCTGTTCAAGGTGCCGCTCCTGATCGCGGACATTTCGGCGGCGATGACGCTGGAGCCGGGAGACATCATCGCGACGGGGACGCCCGAAGGCGTCGGCGCCGGGCGCTCTCCGCAGGAATGGTTGTGGCCGGGCGACGTGGTGGAAGCGGAAGTGACGGGCATCGGCCGGCTGCGCCACCCGGTAGTGGCGATCTGAGAGGCCGGCATGATCTTCGACATGGAGACGCTGGAGGCGCAGAACCGCTACAAGATCCTGACGGCCACGGTGACGCCGCGGCCGATCGCCTGGATCACCACGCTCTCCGCGAGCGGCGTGATCAATGCCGCGCCTTTCAGCTTCTTCAATGTGATGGGGCATGAGCCGCCCACGGTCGCGATCGGGCTTCTGGCGGGCTCGAGCGCTTCAAGGACACCGCGGCGAATATCCTCGACACCGGCGAATTCGTCGTGAACCTCGTCGGCGAGAGCAACGCCGAGGCCATGAACATCACCTGCATCGACGCGCCGCCCGAGATCGACGAACTGACGCTGGCCGGGCTGACGCCGGCTGCCTCGCAGGCGGTGCGCCCGCCGCGCATCGCGGAATCGCCGGTGTCGTTCGAATGCCGGGTCCTGACGTCGCTGGTGACAGGGCCGCGGCAGACCGCCGTCATCGGCCGCGTGGTCCGCGCCCATGTCGATGATGCGGTGATTCTGGACAAGGAGCGCTGCCACATCGATACGCAGGCGCTGCGTCTGATCGCCCGCATGCACGGCAGCGGCTGGTATGCGCGCTCCACCGACCTGTTCCAGATCGATCGCCCGACCTGGGCGGCGTGGCAGGAAAGAACGTCAAGGCGAAACCTGCGTAGCGGGATCTGAAGCGGAGGATATCTTGAAGATTGCAGTGTTGGGTGGGGGCAACGGTTCGTTCGCGGCCGCCGGCGACTTCGCGCTGGCCGGTCACGAAGTCCGGCTGTGGCGGCGAAATCCTGGAGATGTCGAGGCGCATCGCGCGCAGGGCGGCACGATAACGGTCGTCGATCGGTCGGGCCGCCGTGATATCACGGCTGGCGATGATCACGTCGTCGATCGCGGAAGCCATCGAAGCGGCCGATCTCGATCCTGTGTCCGGCGCCGGCCTTCGCGCAGACCGCGATCGCCGAATCTGGCCGCGCCGCATTTGCGCGACGGCCAGGTCGTGTTTCTGCCGCCCGGCACGTTCGGCTCCTACATCTTTGCCCGCGCCGCGCAAAGGACGCGGGCAACCGCGCCGAAATCGCAACCGCGGAGACCGGGACGCTGCCGTGGCTGGCGCGCAAGCAGGGGCCTTATGCCGTTCGTATCTCGGGCAGAGGCGCGCGGCTGCCGACCGGCGTGTTTCCATTGCGCCTCGCCCCGCACGCGTTGGGCGTGATCGAGCGCGCGCTTTCCGAACGCCATCGAGCCATGCGGCGATGCGCTCTCGGGCGCGCTGATGAACGCCGGTCCGATCATTCATCCGCCGCTGATCACCATGAACGCCGGCCCGATCGAGCATTTCGACAAGTGGGACATCCACAAGGAAGGAACCCAGCCGGCGATCCGCCGCGTGACGGACGCGCTCGATGCCGAACGCATCGCCATCCGCGAGGCGCTTGGCTACGGAGGGCCGCACTTTCCGCTCGCCGACCATTATTCGAAGGACGGCGAGCCCTGGATGTATGCGCGCGACGCGCCACGACCAGCTCACGGATTCCGGCGATTGGTCCGAACGCCTCATCCTTGTCGAGCACCGCTACATGCTGGAGGATTTGCGTCTCGGCCTGTCGTTCCTCGCATCGGTGGCCGGCTCTCGCGGGCGTGCAAACGCCGCTCGTCAAGGCGTTCCTGGCGATCGGCTCCGCCATCACGGGACAGGATTTCGCGGTGACGGGCCGGAGCTTTGGCCTCGCTCGGCCTCGGCGATCTCGACCGGGCCGCATTGCAAAATCATCTCGCCGAGGGTTTTCGATGAAGCCGGTCATCGGATGCCTCGGCGCCGGCCGAATGGGGCGCGGGATTGCGGTCGTGTTCGCTTTTGCCGGTCACCAGGTCGTCGTCGTCGACTTCAAGGAACGGGAAGCTTCGGCGTTTGAGGCGCTGGCAGCCGAGGCCAAGGCGGAAATCCGCTCGACGCTCGAGATACTCTCACGCATCGATCTGCTCCCGGCAGAACTTGTGCCCACAATCGCCGAGCGGATCACGATCGTGCCTCGGCAGGAGGCGGGCAACGGCGTTGCCGCGCTGCGACGTCATCTTCGAAGGAATGCCGGAAATCCTCGCTTGAAGCAGGCGGCGCTGGCCGAGGCCTCGCGGCTGGCGGGCGAGGGACCGATCATCGCTTCGACCACGTCGACGATACTGGTCGACGATCTCGCCGGACTCGATCGAACACCCCGGCCGCTTTCTCAATGCGCACTGGCTCAATCCAGCCTATCTGGTGCCGCTGGATCGAATTGTCTCCGGGCGAGCTCACCGCGCCGGAAGTGACAGTGCGGATGAAGGCGCTGCTCGAAGGCATCGGCAAGGTGCCGGTGGTCTGCGCGGCGCGGCCGGGCTTCATCGTTCCCGAATCCAGACGCTGGCGATGAACGAAGCCGCCCGCATGGTGGAGGAGGGCGTCGCCTCGGCGGAGGATATCGACAAGGCCGTCATCTATGGCTTCGGATTCCGCTTCGCGGTGCTCGGCCTGCTCGAGTTCATCGACTGGGGCGGCGGCGATATCCTGCATCACGCCAGCCGCTATCTGGTCGAGGCGCTCGGCGACAGCCGTTACGCCGCGCCTGACATCATCGCGACGAATATGCGCGAGGGACGCATCGGCATGAAGACCGGGCAGGGATTCATGAACTACGAAGGCGTCGACCAGGCCGCCTATCGCGAGCAGCGCCTGGCGGCCTTTGCCGTCGGCGCTGCGGGCCATGGGGCTGGCGCGCGAACCCGTCGCTTGAAGCCGGCCGCACCTTGCTTCAGTGGCCGCCAAGATAGGCGTGCGATCAGCTTCGGGTCGTGGATCAGCGTGTCCGCCGGACCGGACTGGATGATCTCGCCGGTTTCCAGCACATAGCCGTAATCCGCGGTCTCGAGCGCAGCGCGGGCGTTCTGCTCGACGAGCAAGCACCGATACGCCGAGGCTCCGCAGCGAGGCGATGGTGCGGAAGATTTCACGAACGATGAGCGGCGCGAGGCCGAGACTGGGTTCATCGAGCACGAGGAGCTTTGGCTTCGCCATCAGCGCGCGGCCGAGCGCCAGCATTTGCCGCTCGCCGCCCGACAGCGTGCCGGCGGCCTGCTTGCTGCGCTCTTTCAGGCGCGGGAAGCGGTCGAACACGTCGTCGAGGCTTTTGCGCGTCGTCGAGCGGTCGCGCAGGCTGTAGGTGCCGAGCAGCAGATTGTCGGCGACCGACATGTCGGCGAACAGTTCGCGCTTCTCAGGCACGAGGCAGAGGCCGCGCTCGACGCGGCCCTCGACATCGATCCGCGCAAGATCGGCGCCCTGAAACATCATCCGTCCCGTGGACTTCAGCAGCCCGATGGCGGCCATCAGCAGCGTCGTCTTGCCGGCGCCGTTCGGGCCGATCACGGTCACGATCTGCCCCTGCTTCGACCGACAGCGAGACATTGCGCACCGCCTCTCGACCTTGCCGTAGGCGACCGACACATTCTCGATCGAGAACATCTGTGTCACGCGACACCTCCGAGATAGGCTTCCTGGACGCGGGCGTCGCTGCGGATCGCCGCCGGTTCGCCCTCGCAGAGCTTTGAGCCGAAATCGAGCACGACGATGCGGTCGACCAGCGACATGACGAACTCCATGTCGTGCTCGACCAGCAGGATGGTCAGATGGTCCGCGCGCAGCGACCGCAGCAGTTCGGCCAGCTTGAGCTTCTCCTGGCGGCGCAGGCCGGCCGCCGGCTCGTCGAGGACGAGCAGCGTCGGATCGGCGGCGAGCGCGCGGGCGATCTCGAGCACGCGCTGATTGCCGAGCGGCAAATTGCCGGCGAGCTCGAACGGCTTGTCGCCGAGGCCGACCCGTTCGAGCTGCTGCAGCGCCTCGTAGCGGGCGCTGGCCTCTTCCGCCTGGTTCAGGCGCAGCGCGCCGGCGACGAGGCCGGTTTTGGTGCGCGAATAGGTGCCGAGCAGCACGTTGTCGAGCAGCGTCATGCGCGGGCGCAGCTTGACGTGCTGGAAGGTGCGGGAAATCCCGGACCGTGCGATGTGGAATTGCTGGTCACGGGCGATCGAGCGGCCCGCGAACGCGATCTCGCCGCTGTTGGCGCGCAGCGCGCCGGTGAGCAGGTTGAACATCGTGGTCTTGCCGGCGCCGTTCGGCCCGATCAGCCCGAGAATTTCGCCGGACCTGACCTCGAAGCTGACATTGTTGACGGCGACGAGGCCGCCAAATCGCCGCTGCGCGTCGCTGACCTTGAGAAGCAGCGTGCCCGGCGCCGGCTTGCTCGCGACGCGGCAACGCCGTCGCCGCCTGCGGACGGGACTGCTTCAGGTCGGGGAGAAAGCCTGCGAGGAACGGGACGATGCCCTGCCGGGCGCGTTGCAGGAACAGGATGAACAGCGCCGAGAACGCCACGATCTCGAGCTGGCCCGAGGCGCCCTTTGCGATCAGCGGCAGATAGTCCTGCACGGAATTCTTCAGGAGCGTGACGATCGCAGCACCCACCACGCCGCCCAGAAATGCTGCCTGAGCCGCCGACCATCGCCATCATCAGATATTCGATGCCCATGCCGGCCTCGAACGGGCCGGGGCTGACGAAACGGCCGAGATGGGCATAGAGCCATCCGGACAGCGCGCCGAGGAACGCGGCGATGACGAACGTCACCAGCTTGATCTGGAATGCGCTGATCCCGAGGCTTTCGACCAGCGTATTGCCGCCGCGAAGCGCGCGCATTGCGCGGCCGATGCGGGAGTCGAGCGAGGTTGTAGCAGAGGAGGAGGACCGCCACGACGATGGCCCAGATCAGGAAATAGATCTGCCGGCTTTCGACCAGGGCGATCGGGCCGATCGAGATCGGCGGAATGCCCGAGATGCCGTTATGTTGACCGAGGCCATCGATGTTGCCGAACAGGAACGCGATCGCCAGTCCCCAGGCGACCGTGCTCAGCGACAGGAAGTGGCCGCCCAGGCGCAGCGTCACGAAGCCCAGGATCGCCGCGATGCTGCAAGTCAGGACAACGGCCAGCAACAGTCCGAGCCAGGGCGAGTAGCCGTTCATCGCCGTGACCCAGGCGGTTGAGTAAGCTGCGACGCCGACGAAGGCGGCCTGGCCGAACGACACGATGCCGCCGACCCCGGTCAGCAGCGCGAGCCCGATGGCTGCAAGCGAGTAGATGCCGATATAGTTCAACAACGTGATGCTGAACGGATTGAGCACGAAGGGCGCCGCCACGAGGCAGGCGACCGCCGCGGCCATGATGAGACGGATCTGCTGCGGTGTCATTCCTCGACTTCCTCTTCGGAATGCTGCGAGGCGAGCGAGCGCCAGAGCAGGACGGGGATCAGCAGCGAGAAGACGATGACATCCTTCAAGGTGCTGCTCTGGAACGAAGCGAAGCTCTCGATAATGCCGACGCCGAAGGCGCCGAGCGCAGCACCTGGATAGCTGGCCATGCCGCCGACGATGGCGCCGACAAAGGCTTTCAGGCCGAGCAGGAATCCGGAATCGTAGAAGATGGTGTTCACCAGGCGCGATCAGGATGCCGGAGACGCCGGCCATCAGCGACCCCAGCAGGTAGGCGATGGTGCCGGCGCGCGCCGGCCTGATTCCCATCAGCCGGGCGCCGGTGCGGTTCAGGGCGGTCGCGCGCAGCGCCTTGCCGACCAGCGTGAAGTCGAAGAACAGAAACAGCAGGCCGCTGAACACGCAGCGCTGCCGCCAGGATCAGCACCGTCTGTCCGGAAACGTGCAACGCCGGCGATCTCTATCGCCATCGACGTCAGCGGCTCGGTCCTGACGCCTTCGGGGCCGAAGAACAGCAGGCCAAGTCCGACCAGCGCGAAGTGCAGCGCGACCGAGACTGTCAGCAACAACAGAACCGAGGCGTCCGCGATCGGGCGGAACACGATCCGGTCCAGCAGCGGCGAGATCGGCATGATCAGCAGCAGCGCCAGCACGATCCGGACCGGCATCGGCGGATTGAAGCGCATCGTCAGCCAGACGATCCCGACGACAATCAAGGGCAGCACGAGATAGCCGAGGACGGCCTTCGGCACCGCGCGAAGCTCGCCGGCGCGCGCCAGCGAGACGACCTCCATCGCGCAGGCCATGCAGGCCAGCACGACGACCAGCCCGACCGTTCCCGGAAGCTGCCTGGCGTCGAGCGCCGCCAGGGTGAGCGCGGTGAAGGCCGCGATGTCGCCGAACGGAATGAAGATCACCCGCGTCACGGTGAAGATCAGCACGGTTCCGATCGCCACCAGGGCGTAGACCGCCCCGGTGGCTATTCCGTCGATCGCAAGGATCGCTGCGATATCCGCCGTCATGCCGTCGGCCGTCCTTCCGTGTTATCAGCCTCGGTATCGCTCAGGGCTCGTAGGTCCAGGCGCCGTTGTTCAGGCGGACGATCACCAGCGCGCGCTCGTCCACGCCGTGGTAGGCGCCGGGCTTGAAGTTGTAGACCGCGTGCACGCCCGAGAGCTCCTTGGTGTTGAGGATCTCGTCGCGCATGGCTTTGCGGAATTCGACGGTGCCGGGTTTTGCGGTCTTCAGCGCGCGCTCGGCGGCAGTGGTGAAGATCTTCCAGCCGTCGAAGGAATAGGCCGAGAAGCCATCCGTGGTCGGGACATTGTTGGCCTTCAGGAAGGCGGCGCGGAACTCGAGCGCGAGCTTCTTGGCGAAATGGCTGTCGGGAAGCTGCTCGGCCACGATGACCGGGCCGGCCGAGACCTGAATGCCTTCCGCGGCCTTGCCGCCGACGCGCACGAAATCGGGATTGACCAGCGCGACCGTGCCGTAGGTCTTGCCCTTGAAGCCGCGCTCGCCGAGCGCCAGCAGCGGCAGCGCGCCCTGCGTGCCCGATCCGCCGATCAGCACGGCATCCGGACGCACCGCGAGAACCTTGAGGATCTGGCCGGTGACCGACGTATCGACGCGCGCGTAGCGCTCGTTGGTCAGCACCTTGATGCCGTCCTCGGCTTCCACCGCCTTGGCGCCGTTGTAGACCAGATCGCCCCAGGCGTCGGAGAAGCCGATATAGCCGATGTTCTTCATGGCATCGCGCTTCATGCGGTCGGCGACGACCTTGACCAGCAGCGAGGCGGGCTGCGGAACGGAAATGCCCCATTGATCGGCCGGATCTCGGCTGTCCGATGACCGGGGAGACCGCGATCATCGGCACCTTCAGTTCGGTCGCGACCGCCAGCATGGCGATGGTCGAAGGCGCGCGTTGCGGTGCCGATCAGAAGATCGACCTTCTCTTCTTCGATGAGCTTGCGCGCGTTGCGGGTCGCGGCAGAGGGATCGGAGCCGTCGTCGAGCTGGATCAGCTTGATCTTCTCGCCGTTGACCTGCTCTTGTATTCCATGGCGGCCTGGATGCCGCGGCCGTACGGGATGCCGATCGAGGCGCCGGGTCCACTGAGCGACGTCACGAATCCGATCGTGATGTCGGCCTGTGCGGTCGAGGCCGCGACGAGGCCGCCGATGAGTGCAGTCAAACTCAACATCTTGCGCATTGCATTCCCTTGGTTGAAAACAGCCGCGACCTGAGCGAGATGTCAGCATGGATCGAGGTCGGACCAGCACGATCGATGCCGCAGTTGTCGCCGAAACCCGGCGCGGGCATGATCCCCGCGTCGGCATGGGAGTTATGAGATGAACGCCACCAGAACCGGTTCCAACGTCGAGCGCCGCTTCGTCACGACGCGCTCTCGGCCGCATCCACGTCGCCATGGCGGGAACCGGTTTTCCCGTTCTCCTGCTGCATCAGACGCCGCGCTCGTGGGACGAGTACCGCGACGTGCTGCCGCTGCTCGGCCGCGATTTCCGCGCGATCGCGATGGACACGCTCGGCTTCGGGGATTCTGACCGGCCTGCCGGCGATCCCTCGATTGAACTGTGGGCAGAGGGCGCGTTCGCGCTGCTCGATGCGCTGGAAGAACCGCGCGCCGCGATCGTCGGCCATCACACCGGTGCGGCGATCGCGGTCGAAATGGCCGCTTCGGCGCCTGCGCGCGTCAGCGCGCTGGTGCTCTCGGCCTGTCCTTTCGTCGATGCGGCGCGCCGCGCCAAACACCACGGCACGCGCGTCATCGACGATGTGGAGGCGCGTACCGACGGCGCTCATCTCACGGAGCTCTGGGCGCGCCGGCAGCCGTTCTATCCCGCTGATGATATCGATCTGCTGCAGCGCTTCATGATCGACGCGCTGCGGGCCGGCGAGATGGCGGCGGAAGGCCATCGGGTGGTGAATCGCTATCGGATGGAGGACCGTCTGGGGCAGATCCACTGCCCCACGCTGGTCATTGCTCCGACGGGCGATCCGCACGTTCATCCGGTGGCTCCGAAGGTCGCTGGAGCTATCGAGGGCAGCATCTTGCGCGAGCTCTCAGGAGGCATGGTGCCGCTTCCCGATCAGATGCCGGAGGCTTTCGCCGGCCTGGTCCGCGATTTCATTGCCGCTCAGACGGCGACCGAGAAGACCTGAAACGCCGGCCTGACCAACCGCGGCGAATGCGAATCCGCCCGTAGCGCCTGCTGTCCCGAGGTCGATGATCTCAGCCACGATTGAGGAGCCTTTATCAACGCAACTATCAATGCGACGTGCGCCTGCACGGCGCCACTCCCTGTCAATTGTTTAAAGCCTAAAGTATTTCTCGGCCGCAGGTCAATACGCCAGATCTCGCGCTCCGGCGGAAAAAGTTTGCGGCGGCGCGTGCGGCCGCGAAGAGCTGAATTCGCCTGTGCAAAAGGGTGAGGCGCTATCTGCCTGTCCTTTCGGCAACCCGATCTTGTCGCGCGCAGCGTGCGCCGGCGCGCGGTTCAATTGACGCCAAAATTATTTTGTGGTTGAAATATTTCGGTCGATGGGATGGCGCCACGCTACGGCGCGCCTTCGCAGCGACCGGCCATGTGCGTGTCGTCAGCCCTCGTGACCGCGGAGGTTCGAGGCTCGGCACGGTTCGCCTGTGAACAGGATACCCGCTGTGCGCATCTTCTGGCAGAGCTTCGTCGACCAGGCTACGAGCGCGCCCTACATGGCGCGGCTTGCGGCCTATCTGAACGAGATCGCGGCGCCCGGCACCAGCGTCCATGTCGAGGGCATCACGCCCGCCGACCGCGACTTCGGCCGCCTGAGCGAATTCCGTTGCGCGATCCAGGCGGTCGACAACGGGCTCGCGGCGCAGGAGAGCGGCTTCGACGCCTATGTCATGGGCCACTTCCAGGATCCGGGATTGTACGAACTGCGCTCGGCGCTGACGATTCCGGTGATCGGGACGGGCGAGGCGACGCTGCTCGCGGCCTCGCAGCTTGGGCGGCGGCTCGGCCTTGTCACGCTCGATGCCGCCTTCGAGGTCTGGCATTACGAGCAGGCCGATCGCTACGGGCTTTCCGGCCGCGTGGCGCATGTCACCGGGATGGGCTGCCGTCCGGAGGATTTCAGCGCCGCGTTCGCAGGCGATGCGGCGGCAAAGGCGCGCATGCTGACCGACTTCGCGGCCTGCGCGCAGCCGCTGGTCGATCGCGGCGCTGACGTCATCATCCCGGCCGGCGTGTTGCCCGGTCTGCTCATTGCGAGCGAGCACGGTTTCAAGATCGGTCATGCGCCCGTGGTGAACTGCGCGGCGGTGGCGCTGAAGAGCGCCGAGATGTGGGTGCAGTTGCAGCGCCTCAACGGCACCGAGCCGAGCCGGGGGCCGAGCTTCGCGCTGGCCAACGACCGCGCCCGCCAGGATTTCCGCGCCACCGTGGCGCGCACGCAAGCCGACAAGCCAAAGAGCCCTTGAGGACAAGACATGCTGCAGCCGGACAAGATTCTGTATGAAGCCGAAGTGACGGCGACCGGCGGGCGCGACGGCAAGGCCGCGAGCGACGACGGGCTGTTGTCGGTGTCGCTGTCGCTGCCGAAATCGCTGGGCGGGCCGGGCGGACCGGGAACCAATCCGGAGCAGCTTTTGCCGCCGGCTATGCCGCGTGCTTCCTCGGCGCGGTAAAACTCGTCGCGCGCACGCGCAAGATCACGCCGTCGGCGGAACCGACCGTCACCGCCAAGGTCGGCATAGGGCCGGTCGCGGTCGGCTACGCGCTCACCGTCGAGCTCAAGGTGCTGCTGCCCGGGCTGGAGAAATCCGTCGCCGAGGAAGTCGTTGCCGGCGCGCACTGAGCGCTGCCCTTATTCCAACGCAACGCGCGGCAATATCGACGTCAAGCTGACCGTGCTCTGAACGGCTCACAGGAACTCTGCAGTCCGATGCAGAGCTCCATCCGAACACCTTATGATCGGGTCGTGATGGCGGTTCCGGTGACGATCCCTTATGTGCGCTACTCGATCGAGAGCGCGCAATGGTGGATCGGCCGCGCGCTGAAGTCGCTGGTCGATGGCGCTGGAATCACGCCGCGCGACATCGACGGGTTCTGTGTTTCGAGTTTCACGGCGGGGCTCGACAGCGGGATCAGCCTCACCCAGCATTTCGGCCTGTGCGTGCGATGGATCGACACCATTCCGCTCGGCGGCGCGAGCGCGATTGCCGCGCTTCGCCGCGCTGCGCGGGCGGTGCAGGCGGGCGACGCCCGCATCGTGGCCTGCGTCGCCGGCGACACCAACCACGTCGATCTCTTCCGCTACACGCTCGAGAACTTTCGCGCTTCAACCAGGATGCGCGTCTATCCCTATGGCGCCGGCGGCGCCAATGCGAGCTTTGCGCTGATCGCGCGCAACTACATGCGCACGTTCGGCGCGCGGCGCGAGGATTTCGGCAAGATCGCGCGTCGCCCAGCGCAGCAACGCGCTGCGCAATCCCCACGCCCTGATGAAAGCGCCGCTGACCATCGAGCAGTACATGTCGGCGCGGCCGATCGCCGATCCGATCCATTTGTTCGACTGCGTGATGCCGTGCGCGGGCGCGGAGGCCTTCCTGGTGATGAGCGAGGACGTCGCCGCTTCGCTGAAGCTGCCTGCCGCCAGAATTCTCGCACGATCGAGCGCCACAATGCGTTTCGGCGACGATCCCGTTCAGGTGCGGGGCGGATGGGCGATGGATGTCGACGAGCTCTACGCGATGGCCGGCGTCAAGCTGATGATCTCGACTTCGTCCAGACCTACGACGATTACCCCGTCATCTCGATGATGCAGTTCGAGGATCTCGGCTTCTGCCGGCAAGGGCGAGGGCCGGACTTCGTGCGGCAGCATGATCTCACGATCGACGGCAGCTTCCCGCATAACACCTCCGGCGGGCAGCTTTCGGTCGGGCAGGCCGGCGCGGGCGGCGCCTATCTCGGCGTGGTCGAGGCGATGCGCCAGGTGCTCGGGCAGGCCGGTCCGACGCAGGTTAGGGATGCGCGCGATCGGGTTGGCGTCGGGCTTCGGAATGATCAACTATGATCGCGGCCTCGCCTCGGGCGCGGCGATCCTCGCGGGACCAGGCTCATGATCGAACCGATCGTCAAAGCCGCGCCGGAAGAATCCGCTGCAGCGGACGCGGCTGCCGACGTCGCCGCCGCGCGCGCGCAGCCGCGCCTCGCACGGTTTTACGCGGGCCGCCGCCGAAGGCCGCTTCATGCTGCAGCGCTGCGGCGCGTTGCGGACGTTCTGCTATCCGGCGCGCGATGCGTGCCCGGCGTGCCTTTCCGCCGATCTCGCCTTCGCGGACGCGCCACGGCGCGGCACGCTTTTGTCCGAAACCACGCTGCACGTCCCGGCCGACGTGCACTTCCGCGAGCGCGCGCCATGGCGCGTCGGGCTGGTCGCGATGGAATGCGGCCCGGCTTGCGTGACGCACCTGCATGCCGATTGCGAAGAGGGCAGGCCGGTCGTGATGTCGTTTCAACTGGACAAGAGCGGGCAGGCGGTAGCCTTCGCGCATCCCGAACGGGAGACCCCCAACATGGCGGACGACAGGCAGTGGCGTGAGATGACCGGCCGATCCGAAATTCCGGCGCGTTCTGGTGACGAACGGGCGGAGCATCGTCGGTCAGGAGAGTGGTGGCCGCGCTGAAGGCGGCCGGCGCATCGATCGTGTTCGTCGGCGTCGCCGAGCCGTGGAAGCCGTTCCGCGGCGAGGATGCGCTGCGCGCGCTGGAGGGCGTCGAGATCGTGCCGCTCGATATCGGCGACGAGAATCCGGTCGCCGATCTGGCGGCCGACATCGGCGGCAAGGTCGATATCCTCGTCAACACCGCCGAACATGTCCGTGCCGGCGGGCTGCTCGATCGTCAGGGCACCAGCGTCGTGCGCGACGAGATCGACCAGAGCTATCTCGGCTTCGTGCATCTGGCACAGGCGTTCGGGCCGGCGATGCGGATGCGGGGCTCCGATGGCGTCAACAGCGCCGCCGCCTGGGTCAATATCCTGTCGGTCTATGCGCTGGCGAACTGGCCGGTGTTCGGCGCGTATTCGGCGTCGCAGGCCGCCTGCCTGTCGCTGTCGCACTGCGCTGCGGGCGGAGCTTCGGCCCGGCGGCGTCAAGGTGGTGAACGTGTTCACGGGGCCGCTCGATATCGAATGGTTCCAGACGGTGCCGCCGCCGAAGGTCGCGCCGGCGCGCGGTTGCGATCGTCAATCGTGTCGGCGCTCAAGCGCGGGCTTGAAGATGTGTTCGTGGGCGATGTCGCCGAGGACATTCGCCAGCGCCTTGCGGCCAATCCCAAGGCGGTCGAGCGTGAACTCGGGGCGTAGGCGGATTTGTTGAAAACGGGAGAAGCGCAATGGACAGCAATGGTCTCATGCAATTTGCCGGCGCGGTCGCATCCGGCGCGGTGCGCGTCGTCGATCTGACGTTATACGCTCAGCCCGGACTTTCCGGTCATCGTGCTGCCGCCGGAGTTCGGCCAGGCCGCGCCGGTCCGCATCCAGCAGATTTCGCGCTACGACGCGAGTGGTCCGGCCTGGTACTGGAACAACCTGACTCTTCGGCGAGCACACCGGCACGCATTTCGACGCGCCGATCCACTGGTTCACCGGCAAGGACCTGCCGAACAATTCGGTCGACACGCTGCCGGTGCGCGACATGATCGCGCCGGCCTGCGTGATCGATTGCTCGGCGCAGGCCGCCAAGGATGCGGATTTCCTTCTGACGATACCCGGTCGTCGAGGCCTGGGAAAAAGCCACGGGCGGATTCCGGAACGGCACTGGGTGCTGCTGCGCACCGACTGGTCGAAGAAAGGCTGGCGCGACTACGCCAATTTGAAGCGACGACGGCGCGCATACGCCCGGGCCGGATGCCGCCGTGATGCGCTGGCTGGTCGAGGAGCGCGGCGTCATCGGCCTCGGCACCGAGACGATCGGGACCGATGCCGGCCAGGCCGGTCATCTCGATCCGCCCTATCCGGCGCACCATTTCCTGCACGGCGGCGGGCGCTACGGCCTGCAATGCCTGTGCAATCTCGATCAGCTTCCGCCGACCGGTGCGGTGATCGTGGCCGCGCCGCTCAAGATCCAGAACGGCTCCGGCAGTCCGCTGCGCGTCGCTTGCGCTGGTACCGGGGCAGGGTTGAGCCCATTCGTCCACATCGAGTGAGATCATGAAAAACAAAAAGACTCTTGTTGATCGGCGCCGCTCTCCTGCTCGGCGCGATCGCGCCGGCGCGTGCCGAAATTCTCGTCGGTTTCGTCACCGGCCTGAGCGGACCCGGTGTCCTCGATCGGCGTGCCGAACGCCAAGGGGCTGGCTGCGTGGCCAGGCGTATGTCGGCGAGATCGACGGCGAAAAAGTCCGCGTCATCCAGCTCGACGACGGCTCGGACCCGGCCGCGTCGACGCGCAACGCGCGCAAGCTGGTCGAGCAGGAGAAAGGTCGATTTCCTGATCGGCACGTCAGGCGCGCCGCGAGACGCTGGCGATGGCCACCGCGGCGATCGAGATGAAGGTGCCGATGGTGGCGGTCTCGCCGATCGCACCGTGCCGGCCGGGGAGGGCGGGCCGTGGGTGGTGCAGACGCCGCAGCCGACGCCGCTTCTCGTCCAGGGCATCGTCGATCACATGAAGGGCCGCAACGGTGAAGACGGTGGCTTTCATCGGCTTCTCCGATGCTTTCGGCGACCTGATGTACAACTCCGCTGCTGCAAGCCGCCGAGAAGGCCGACATCAAGGTGATCGCGAACGAACGCTATGCGCGCTCCGACAATTCGGTCACCGCGCAGGTGCTGCGCGCAATCTCCGCGCGGCCCGATGCGATCATGCTGGGCGGCACCGGAACGCCCGGCGCGCTGCCCGTGATCGCGCTGGCCGAGCGCGGCTACAGACGGCCCGCTCTACGGCAATCACGGCATGATCAGCGCGGACTTTCTGCGGCTTGCCGGCAATCGGCTGAGGGCATCATCTGCCCGACCGGGCCGGTGACGGCGGCGCGAACAGCTTCCCGAGAGCAATCCGATCCGCAAGGTCGTTCTCGCGTTCCGCGCGGCCTTACGAGAAAGCCAATGGCGAGGCGCCGGCCGATGCGTTTTCGCCCTATGCCTTCGATGGCTGGCTGGTGTTCATGGACGCCGCCAAACGCGCAAAGGCGACGGGCGCTGATGCCCGGCACACCAGCTTCCGCAACGCGCTGCGCGAGGCGCTGTTCACGACCAGGAGGATGTCGTGCAGCGCACGGCATCTACACCTACACGCCGGCCGACCGCCACGGCGTCGACAGCCGCGCGCGGATCATGGTTCAGATCGAAAACGGGAAAGTACAAGCTGCTGCCGTAATGGCAGGCAGCCCGCAGCTCAGGCGTGGCGCAGCTTCGCTTTCAGCGCGCGCATGTCGATCGCGCGGTTGGCGCTGACGGCAGTCAGCCGCGAGCGTCTTGATCTCGCCGCGGGCGAGCTTGCGCGTTGACGACAGCGGCAGTTCGTCGACGATGGCGATAGTAGCCGGGCACCTTGCTGATAGGCGAGGCGTTCGGCGCAGGTCTTGACGATCGAGGCCGCGAGCGCATCGGCGTCGTCGATCTCAGCATTCGGCACGATGAAAGCAAAGACCTCCTCGCCGCGGATGTCGTCGGGAACGGGCGTCACCGCGCAGCCGCCGATACGGGTGTCCATGTACAGCGCGCGCTTCGACCTCGAGCACGCCGATGTTCTCGCCGCTGCGCCGCACGATGGTCTTCTTGCGATCGAAGAAGTACATCAGCCCGTCTTCATCGGCGAAGACCAGGTCTCCGGTGTGGAACCAGCCGTCCTGCCACGCCGCTTCGGTGGCTTCCTCGTCCTTCAGATAGCCGCTGAAGAATCCGGCGCGGGCGTCGTCGCCCTTGGCGCGGACCAGCAATTCGCCGGGTTTCCAGGCGCGACATCGGCGCCATGATCGTCGACGAGGCGATACTCCATGCCTTCAGATGGCCGGCCGACGCAGCGCGCGCCCAAAGCCGGCCGGTTCGCGCGACGTGGTGGTGGCTGCCGCACCGCCGGTCTCGGTCATCGCCCAGGCCTCGACGATCGGGATGCGGTAGCGCTCCTCGAAGGTGGCGCGGTGGCGGACATCGACGCCGGGCGCGAAGGCGAAGCGCACGCGGTGCTGCCGTTCGACCTCGGTCACCGGGCAGTTGCAGCAGGATGGCCGGGATGACGCCGAGACAATGCACGACGGTCGCGCCGCTATCGGCCACGCACTGCCACCAGCGGTTGGCGTGAAAGCGGTCGAGCGGAACCACGGCGCCGCCGAGCACCATCATGCCGACCGCGCTGCAGCCGAGCGCGTTCATGTGAAACATCGGCAGCGGCGTCAGGTTGATCTCGCGGTCCGGCTGCAGCTCGGCCACGCCGCCCTGCGCGAGATACCAGTCCGCGACCTGCAGGAAATAGCGGTTCGATAGCATGCAGCCCTTGGGCTTGCCGGTGCTGCCTGAGGTGAACAGCAGCGCGCATTCGCCGTTGAACTCGGCATTCTGGGCGACGACGAGTCCGTCTGGCACTGGCGGAATGCAGGCTGTCGGTATCGATCAGGCGGGCGCGCCCGAGCGCCGCGCCCTTCGTCACCTGCATGCGATCTGATGTCGCCACCAGCAGATCGGCCTGCGACAGCTCAAGCTGGAAGGACAATTCGTCGGGCGCGGACGTCGGGGTTGATCGGAACGATCGAAACCCCGAGCGCATTGAGCGCGAGCCAGTGCAGGAAGAAGACCGGGCGATTTTCGAGCAGCAAGGCAACCCGCGCCCCGCGTCCGTAGCCGGCGGCCGCGTATTCCGCGCGCAGCCGATCGACCTCGGTCTTGAACGCGCCGTATTCGATCTCTGAATCCTTCCGGCGCGTAGGGCAGTCCGCGCTTGCCGGCGCCAGCAGGAATGGCGCGTCCGGCCGCCTTGCGGCCGTGGCCGCGAAGGCATCGGATGGCGATCGATACGTGTCGAGGCTCATTGCGGACACAGCTCCTGTTCGTGCCTCCAGCCACCGCGAGGGGATGGCGGCCGGAACCCCCACGCAGCCCTTGCTGCGGCGGCAGCTTTCGTGAATACTTTAAGCCTAAACTATCTCGTCGGCCAAGTGCGATCTATCGCAGACCAGCCCGGCGAAACCCCAGGAGGCGCGTGTGCAGGCGGGTGATAGCGGCGCGGCCAGGCAGCGGTCGGGTGCGCCGATCTGGTCGCAGGCGGCTGAACGCTTCCCGCCGGCGGACCGGGTTCTCTCGACCATCCTGACGCGGCAGGCCGCGCAATACCGCGACCGCACGCTGTTCGTCTTCGGCGAAACACGATGGAGCTATACCGAAACGGCTGCGATCGCCGCCGCATCCGCGGCCCGCCTGATGCGCGCCGGAGTTCAGGCCGGCGACCGCGTCGCGCTGATGTGCTCGAACCGGCCGGAATTCCTGGAAGTCTATCTCGGCTGCGCCTGGATGGGCGCCGTGACCGTGCCGATCAACACCGCGCTGCGCGGCATCCAGCTCAGCACATCCTGCGCAACGCCGCGCCGAAACTGCTGGTGATCGAGTCAGCGCTTCGTGCCGGCGATCGAAACGCTGGAAAGCGACGTCGCGCCGCCGGATACTTGTCTGGATGATCGGAGAGGGCGCCGTGCCTCCGGCAGTATCAGGATCGATCTCGCCACTGCCTGCGCTCGGCGAGGAGCCCCGCCCGCGCCCGTGCGGCCGGACGACACGGTCGCGATCCTCTATACGTCGGGCACCACCGGTCCTTCCAAGGGCGTCTGCTGCCCGCAGGCGCAGATGTTCTGGTGGGGCGTCTACTCGGCGCGCGCGCTCGGCATCCGCGAGGGCGACGTGCTGCTGTTTACGACGCTGCCGCTGTTCCACACCAATGCGCTGAATGCGTTCTATCAGGCGCTCCTGAACGGCTGCACCTACGCGCTCGAGCCGAAATTCTCCGCCTCCGGTTTCTGGGCAGCGGCGCGGCAATCAGGCAACGGTCGGGCTATCTCCTCGGCGCGATGGCCGTGATCGCTGCTGGCGCAGCCGAAGTCCGCCGACGACACTGCGCATTTCCTGCCGGTCGCGCTCGGCGGCAGCGTCCCCGGTCAATTCCACGGTCCGTTTCTCGAACGCTTCGGCGTGCCGCTGCTCGACGGCTACGGCTCGACCGAAACGAATTTCGTGTTCGCAGGCTCCATCCCGTCCGATCGCCCCGGCACGATGGGCCATCTGTCGAGGGCGTGGAGGCCTGCCATCGCTGGTCCGCCGACGACGCGCCTCTCCTGACGGTGAGGCCGGCGAGCTGCTGCTGCGCTCGCGCGAGCCGCTCGCATTCTCGACGGGCTATTTCGAGCATGCCGGACAAGACGGCCGAAGCGTGGCGAAATCTCTGGTTTCATACCGGCGACCGCGTCGTGCGCGATGCGGATGGCCACTACCGCTTCGTCGACCGGATGAAGGATTCCATCCGCCGGCGCGGCGAGAATGTTTCATCCTGGGAGGTGGAGCAGGTGCTGCTGAAGCATCCGGCGAATCGCTGCCTGCGCCGTCTATCCGCTGCCGTCCGAGCTCAGGCGAGGACGAAGGTTGCTGGCGCGACCGTCCAGCTCCGAACCCGGCCATGCGCTGGAGCCGATCGATGTCGTCCAGGCATTGCGAGGGCAAGATGGCCTATTTCGCGGTTCCGCGGCTTTGTCCGGATCGTCGCCGAATATTCCGTTGACCGAGAACGGCAGATCGGAAGGGTCGCGCTGCGCGAGGCCGGAAGGACATCCGACACCTGGGACCGCGACGCTGCGCGAGGATACAAAAGACTGCGCCGCTAGCCCTGCGGCGCGAGATCAGCGCAGGGCCTGCTCCGTCGCGCGCTTCACGGCGTTCTTCAGGTCGTCAGTCTCCTGACCAATCCGTCGAGCCGCTCTTTCGGAACCTCGGCAAGCAGGGAAGCCAGCCAGAGGCCGTGCTTCTTCGCCATCCGCCTGAACGCCTTCCTGCCCTCGGCCGTCATGCAAACGATCTGCGCGCACGGTCGAGCGGCGACGGCGACCGCGTGATGAAGCCGTCTTCGACCAGGCGATCCACGATCGGGGTCAGATTCACGGCCGTGACCATCAGCGCGCTTTGGCAGCTCACCCAGCACCAGCCCGACAGGCTCGCGATCGAGCTGTGCCAGCACGTCAAACCGCGGCATCGTGAAGTCGAACTCTTCCCGGAACTGACGGCGAAGCTCGGCGCCGATCAACGACGTGCAGGCGAGGAGGCGAAGCCATACCCTGACCTGGGCGCGGTTGTCCGCGTCTTCCCCGGTCATGTTCTCTTCGTCGGTCAGCGCGATCCTCCCTGCCGGCCATCAATCCATGCCTCCCGACGTTCCCTGTGCAGCCGAGCGGATCGGCATCAAAGGTTCCTGAAACGAACGTGTAAATCCTTTAGGACCAAATCAAGCTGCCCGGCACGAGGGGGTGGTGAACGATCCCGCTCCCGGATTCGGTTGCCTGCCGCACCCTCGACCGTAGCGGAGGACATTGCGGCTGAGGCAAGCGTGGCGAGGGCCGCCCGTGCGGGAAACGACCCGAATTTCCCGAAATGTGGCTATGCGTCTCAACGCTGAACTTTCGATTGAGGGGCGGAGCACGGCGTACGGAGACTTCAAGGCTCGACTTTGCGCGTCGGCCCGGTTAATAGAATAATGCTTTATACCTAAACTAAAATGAGCGCCCTGCATGGCCCGTTTTGAATCCATGACACTCTCCGAACTGCCGGGCGGCGTCTGGCGCACGCGCCTTCCGGTGCGCTTCGGCTCCTGCGATCCGGCCGGAATCGTCTACACGCCGGAATATCTCAACCTGTTCAACGGCGTGATCGAGGACTGGTACGGCGATGCGCTCGGACTGCCCTATCATGAACTGGTCGGGACACTGGCGAACCGGCCTTGGCTATGCGCACGTCTCGGCGGATTTCGCCAAGCCCAGCAGCATGGGTGACGTGCTCGACGTCGCGGTCATCGTGCGCGATATCGGACGCACCTCGGTGAAGCTCACGGTTCACGCGTTCAAGGATGGCGCCGAGTGCGTCCGCGCCACCTTCGTCACCGTGACGACCTCGCTGGTGGATCACAAATCGATTGCGCTGCCCGATGACATGCGCCTCGCGTTGAAGAATTACCAGGCGCGCTGCGACGAGCCGGCCAGCCCTGCCTCAACAAGCCTGCGATACGGACCGAGCAGCCTGCCGGCGTGACTGCCGCTACCGTGATGAACGCACGGGAGCGCGCTCGCGCTCATATGGGCTCACCGGAACACGATGCCGACGGCGCGGCCGTGCGGAGCGAGCGTCAAGCGTCAGCGCCTCATTTGAGGTGGCAGCTTTCTGAATCATTTCCTATCTGTTTGCGGACAGGAAGCAATCAAGCTTCACATTGTCTTGTCCACCTGCCCCGAAGGAGTCCCCAATGCGCGTATTGGCTTGCACGATTCTGACGATCGGAACGATGCTGGTCGCCGCGCCCGCGTGCGCCCAGACCTATGACCCAAACTACCCGGTTTGCCAGCAAGTCTACGGTATTGGCGGCAGCTATATCGACTGCAGCTTTATGACGCTGGGGCAGTGCGCAGCGTCGGCATCAGGCCGCGGGGGCTGTGCCTCGATCAATCCGTATTTCGCGCAGGGCGACAGGAAACTGCCTCGGCACCGCGGCGTTTACTAGAGCGTTTTCCAGCGAAAGCCTGCCCCGGACTTGATCCGGGTGAGACCGGTTCGCGTCAGGAAAACGCGTCAAATCGAAATTTGAGCCCCGTTCCGATTCCATCGGAACGGAAAAGGTCTCTAGAGGCGACTGCATATCGGCTTGCTTGGGAGGCGTGATGCCCAATTTTGCCCACGCCATCGCTTCCACGTATAATCCGGCGAACCACCCATTCCGTGAGGTCATGTGACTGCCCCCAATCCCGCTGCCGGCAAACCGGTCGATCCCGCCTCCCTTGTCAACGTGCCGCAGTTGGTGACGGCCTATTTCGCGTCGAAAGCCCGATCCGTCCGATCCCACCCAGCGCGTTGCCTTCGGAACCTCGGGCCATCGCGGATCGTCGCTGAAAACTCCTTCAACGAAAACCATATCCTGGCGACGACGCAGGCGATCTGCGACCACCGCCGCGAAACCGGGCTCGACCGGTCCGCTGTTCGTCGGCATCGATACCCATGCGCTCGCCGAGCCGGCGCTGGTGAGTGCGGTGGAAGTGTTTGCCGCCAACGGCGTCGACATCATGATCGACGAGCGCGGCGGCTACACGCCGACGCCCGTCATCTCGCATGCGATCCTGAGCTACAACAAGGGTCGGACCAGCGGGCTTGCCGATGGCGTCGTCATCACGCCGTCGCATAATCCGCCTGAGGACGGCGGATACAAATACAACCCGCCGCATGGCGGCCCGGCCGATACCGGATGTGACGGCCAAGGTCGAAAAGGCCGCCAACGCCTACATGGAAGCCGGCATGAAGGGCGTTGCGCGGATGCCGTATGAGCGCGCCCGCAAGGCGCCCTCGACGCATCTGCACGACTATATCCGCCCCTATGTCGCCGATCTCGGCAACGCCGTGGACATGGCGCTGATCAAATCATCGGGCGTGAAAATCGGGATCGATCCGCTCGGCGGCGCCGCCGTTCATTACTGGCAGCCGCTGATCGAGCATTACGGAATCAATGCAACTGATCGTGAACGACCGCCGTCGATCCGACGTTCCGTTTCATGACGGCGGACTGGGATGGAAAGATCCGGCATGGATTGTTCCTCGCCGTTCGCGATGGCGAGCCTGATCGCAGATGCGCGACAGGTTCGACGTCGCCTTTGCCAACGATACCGATGCCGACCGGCACGGCATCGTGACGCGCACGGGCGGCCTGATGAACCCGAACCATTTTCTCGCCGCCTGCGATCGCCTATCTGTTCGAGCATCGGCCGCAATGGGGCAGCGAGGCCGCGATCGGCAAGACCATCGTCTCCAGTTCGATCATCGACCGTGTCGCAGGCAAGCTGAACCGCAAGCTGGTCGAAACCCCGGTCGGCTTCAAATGGTTCGTCGAAGGCCTCGGCAGCGGTGCGTTCGGATTTGCCGGCGAGGAAAGCGCCGGCGCGTCGTTCCTCAAGCGCGACGGCTCGGTCTGGACGACCGACAAGGACGGCATGGTGATGGGGCTGCTCGCCGCCGAAATCCTCGGCCAGAACCGGCCGCGATCCAAGCCAGTTGTTTGCCACCCTGACCGCCGAACTCGGCGTGCCCTTCTACGAGCGGATCGACGTGCCGGCGACGCCGAAGCAGAAGAACGCGCTGAAGGCGCTCGGGCCGGAGCAACTCGATATGCGCCAGCTTGCCGGCGAACCGGTCAGCGCGATCCGGACCCGGGCGCCGGGCAACGATCAATCCTTCGGCGGCATCAAGGTCGAGATCCGAGGCGGGATGGTTTGCCGCGCGGCCATCGGGCACCGAAGACGTCTACAAGATCTACGCCGAGAGTTTCCGAGACCAGAACCATCTGAAGACGATTCAGCAGGACGCCCAGCGCGCCATCGCGAAGGCTTTCTGATTTGCGAAGCGGTGCACGGGACAGGGAATGAGATTGTTGCGCCAGGCTGCGCCCAGCTGCACCAGTTCGGAACATTCCTGACCGGACGGGAACCGCGTAATCGGTGTTTCGGGGCGCCGTCACGCCTGCGATCACGCTGAAATCACGAAGCTCCACGCAGTGTTAGGCTCGGGAGTTAGCTGCCAGAAAGCCGTCCGGGAACGGGGGCCTGTAAGCTATCGCGAGGTACCGGGGGATGAAATGAGCGCGGAATCGGTCGTCTACTATCTGAATCGCAGTGCCTGAGAGCGATCCGAATGACCAAACCGAATGGCTTTTGACGGCATTGGGGCAATATACCGGCGCGGAACTGCGTGAACTGCTCTATGTGGCGGAAGAGCCGGGATTTTTTGAATTGATGCGCGGGCTGTTCGCGCTTTCGGACGAGAGCCGTGCCGTCCTGCAGCACTTTCTCGAAACCGGCCACCCGCCGGCCATGAAGGCGGCGATCGACCCGAAGGGCCGGTTGACGATTGACCACGTCGATGTCGAGCAGCGCGTAAAAATGCTTCCTGTGATCGCAAATTAGTACCCTAGGCTCCCTGAGGTTGTGTTAAGGTTCCCAGCTTGAACAGTTGGGAGCCTGCCCATGGCGACGAGGAAGTCTGGCCCGCTCGATGCGATGGTGGGCGCCAGGATTCGTATGTTGCGGGTCAACCGCGGCATGAGCCAAACCATGCTCGCGGAACGGATCGGCGTTACCTTTCAACAGATGCAGAAATACGAGCAGGGCGCCAACCGGGTTGGCGCCAGCCGGTTGTCGCGAATCGCTTCCGTGCTGGACGTTTCGGTTGGCAGAGTTTTTCGAATCTTCCGGGGCTGGACCTCCCGGCTTGAATTCACCGGTTCACTTGCTCTGCCGAGCCGGGCGCTTAGCGCGTTCTCAAGGCCTATGCGCGAACGCACCACTCCGCGTGTCGGTACTGCATCGCGAAGCTGGTTGAAAGCATCGCCGAGTCGAACTCCCGGAGCCGAGGCCACGGTCGCGCTGTCTCAACACTGTCGATCTTGGTGAGCGGCGGAAGTTTCCCTCGCGAGGATAGTCTTCCGCAGGAAGGCGAGCGGCGATCTCGTGCCGCCCCGCAATCCGGTTGGAGGCGTCAGCCGGTCGCGCAGATCGCAAGCCGCTCCGGCGGCCTGCTCGCCAGGAATGAACTCGCCGATCCAGTCACGGCGCGTCGCTTCGATATGCCAGGACATTGCCTCGGCCGAATAGGGTGCCGGATCGGGAATGTCCTTGCGGATCTCCTTGCCGTCGAGCCAGCCGCAGCTGTGCGAGTAGCGCGCCTTGCAGACGAGATGGATGTCGCCGTGGTCCTGCAGCAGCACGTAGCCATCGGCCGGAAAAAATGTACCGGCAAGCTCGATCGCGCCAGGCAACTGGCGCACCAGCAGGAACGTGCTGGTGGATTGCGATTCCGATTCGGAAACCAGCACGCCGACCAGGCTGTGGATCGGCGCGATTACCTGCGGTGCAACCAGTGCGAGAGGCTCCGTGATCGGGCCGGCCGTCGCAATCGAGAAGATATTCGCCCTCCGGTCCCCAACGGCAGGCGATCAGCCACTCGCGGCTGCGGCTGCAGATCAAGGTCGGCTTGGCATAGTCTGAACGGGCAATATCTGCTGCCATGGCTATGACTAAGGCTTTCGCGAGCATAAGTTCCTCCAGGGCGAGGGCGGGCTGGCCTCTCGTCCGGAGTCTGCGCGTCAAGTCGTGAGGTCACCGTGAGCGGTACCGAAAATTCGATGCAGGAATTGTTTGCGCGCGCGGCATCGTTGCTTCTTGGCAACGAAGTGGACGCCGCCGGCGATCACGATGCCAGACATATCCTGCAGGCGCTGGAATATGCCGTCGGAATCCAGCAACCCGATTGATCCGGAGACCGCAGATCGCGCTCATCTGCTCATCGCGGCTTCCCGATTTGCGCGGGTGTTCGAACTGGCGTCACCCGATGCGCCCGGCCTGTTCAGCTTTGGCGCGCAATTCGATCCGGCGCTTGCCGATCCCTTGCATGACGGAAGCCCGATGGTCGGCGTTTCCGGCGTCGGTCTGACGTTGCGGGATGCATTTCAGGGCTGCATCGGCGAGGGGATCGAGTATCTCTCTCAATTGCAGACCGGGACCGACCTGTTGCTCAAGCCCGGCATCGACGACTGGGCCGGAAAACTCGGTCCGAAGGCGCTGGAGCTGGTCGCTGCCGTGTCGGAACGCCGCATGCAACCGGAGCGAGTGCTTTCCTGGTGTCGCGCAACGAGGCTGACCGACGGCGCGCGAAGTGTGGCTTCCGGCCGACATCTGCCTGCGCCGTCCGCCGGCGCAGCGCGACTTCGCGCCGCCATTCCCGTTGAGCATCGGATCGGCCGCCGGTCCGTCACGGGATGCCGCAGCACTGCACGGCCTGCTGGAATTGATCGAGCGCGATGCGGCCAGCCTGTGGTGGCGGGGCGGTCAACTGGCCCGATCGATTCCGCCGCAGCATGAAGCCGGCATCGTGGCGGAAGGATCTGTTGCGGCAGCTCCGGCATGGTGCATCGGTGCAGCGCCGGACATGGCTGCTCGATATCACGACGGATATCGGCGTGCCCTGCGTCGCGGCCGTCTCCTGCCGGGCGGACGGTTCCGGTTTTGCTTTCGGCCTCGCCGCGCGGCCGAGCGCTCGAGGCCGCGGTCCGCTCCGCGATTGCTGGAGATGTGTCAGCTCGAACTGGCCGACGCCGTCGTCGCAACCAAACGCAGCGAGCGCGGCGATGACGCGCTCAACGCCCAGGATCGCACCCACCTGCAGCGCGCGGCGATCAATGCCGATCAGTGCAGACTGTTGCAGCCGGTCGCCGAGTACGCGGACCATCTCCCGCTTCGCGCAACTGAAGCGGGCGTCATATTTGCATTGATCGTGCAGCGTTTGGAGAAGCTGGGGATCGAGACGTTCTGCCTCGACCTGACGCGCCAGCGCTTCTGCCGTTCCGGTGGTCCGCGTGATCGCCCCAGGCCTGCAGCTCGAGCCATCCGAAATCGTCACGGCCAGGCTGCAGGATACGATTGCGCGAACCGGGGGCGGCGCAACCTATACCGGAGGTGTCTCTTTGATATAAGACTGGCTGGAATTAACCAACCGGTTCCGGAAACCCGTTGCATGCCGGCCAGCACAAACGCCATGACAGCAGACAAGGCCACGGCGGCGCCCGAAAGCGCTCCGCGTCTTTCGGTGTCGCTGGTCGGACGGCTCGGCGTGCGGTTCAACGGCCGGCCGATCGAACTGCGAACCCGCAAGGCCGGCGCGGTCCTCGAGTTACCTCGCGCTGTCGGAGATGAAGCAGGAGAGCCGCGAGCGGCTGGTTGGCCTGCTCTGGAGTCGTTCGGACGAAGAAAAGGCGCGCGCTTCGCTGCGCCAGGTCGTTCGCGAGCTGCGGTCGATGCTCGAGGAGGCCGGATATGACGGCTTCGTCGCGGAGCGGCTGATGATCGGCATCGACGTCGGACGAATTGAAGTCGACATCGAAAGCGTGATTCAGCTCGCCGAAGGCGGGCGCGTTCACCCGCTGCTGCTCGATACGCCGCAGCTCGACGGGCGGCTGCTCGAAGGGATGGACGATCTCGATCCGTCGTTCCGGGTCTGGGTACTGGCCAAGCGGCAGACCATCCATGAACGGCTGATGCGAAATCTCGACGAAGGTCTGACCTCCGCAAGCGTTCCCGCCGACGCCAGAAAGAGGATTGCGGCCGCGATCGTCAATCTCGACCCGACCCATGAATATGCCTGCCGCTATCTGATGCGCGCGCATGCGGAAGAGGGCGATGTCGCCGGCGCGCTGCGCCTTTACAAGGCGCTGTGGGATCTCTTGGACCGCGACTACGCGATGGAGCCGTCGTCGGCCACCGAAGAGCTCGTCGCGAACATCAAGCTCGGCATTCTGGAGCGCGCGCCGGCCGATCGGGCCGCCCCGGCGGCGAATGACGAATTCGCCGTCAGGATGGTCAGGGGACGGCTCTCCAGCCGGTGGCCGCGATGTCGCCGTCGGTCAATGCATCGGCCAGGACGCGCCTGGTGCTGCTGCCCTTTGCGATGCATGGCGTCGACGAGGACCACAGCCATCTGGTGCAGGGGTTCTCCCAGCATCTCGCCGCCTGTCTCGTGCGCTTCCGCGAATGGAGCGTGGTCGATCGTCCGCCCGCGGCCGTCGTGCTTCCGCCTCGGGCACGGCGCCGCAATACTGCATCGAAACCACCGCCTACCAGGCGGGCGCCGAAATCAACATCGTGATGGTGCTGCGGGACGATACCATCGGGATCTATGTCTGGAGCGAAAGCTTCCGGCTCGGCCTCGGCAACTGGTTCGAAACCCAGCAGCGCATCATCCGCCGGATCGCGACCTCGCTTGAACGTGCAGTTGTCGACCGAGCGGCTGATGCGGCTGGCAGGCGAGCCCGACGTTTCGCTCGATCTTCACGACCGCTGGCTGCGCGGCCAGAATCTCATCGACGAAGTTCGACAAGGAAAGCTGGCGGCGGGCGGTCGTCGATCTTTCGCGACTCGATCCGGGAAAATCCTGCTTTCTCGCCGTTCTACAGCAGCCTTGTGCAGATGAACAACATCGAGCATCTCGTGCATCCCGGGGCCCTTCGCAATCTCGACAAGGCAAAGGCGACCCTTGAACTGGCGAAGATCGCCGTTGAACTCGATCCGGTCGATTCAGGGCGCATCTCTGCTGCGGCTGGTCCTATGCGTTTGCGTTGCGCGAGGCCGAGGCGGCGCCGCACATGGATCTTGCTTGCGAGCTGAACGACAACGATCCGTGGACGCTGCTGTCCAGCGCTCACTATCGCGCTTTCTGCGGCTCGATCGAGCAAGCTCAGCTGCGCGCCAGCCAATCGCTTGCCCTTTCGCTGGCGCCCTCACGTCTCGAATGGGGCTATCACTGCATCATTCGCTGCCTGTGCGGCGACTATGCGGGCGCCATAGAGGCCTGCGACCGCGCGCAACAGTGTCATTCAGACGCTGCCCGCATGGCGTGCGGCCGCGCTGTTCGAACTCGGGGCAGCCCGAGTTGGCGCGCGAGGAAGCGCAGCGATTTCTGAACGGCATTCGCTCGTTTTGGGTTGGGTCAGACGCGCCGACCGACGTGGCCATCACACGCTGGCTCCTGCAAGCGCACCCCATCAACATCAAGGCGCGATGGAAGCCCTGCGCCGCAGCTTGCGCGGCGCAGGGTTTCCGGTCGAAGGCATTGCGCCATTGTACTGGTGACAAGGCCGCTCGTGGATTTCAGGCGCAGGCGCTTATGGTGTAGTCGCCGATACGTTCGGCATGCACCCTGAACTTCTCGCTCTCCGGGATCACCGGATCCATACCGTTGAACAGGCGCTTGTAGAACGGCGGAAGCGGATAGGTAGCTCCGGGCTGGTTGAGCAGCGCCTCGGAATCCTCGATCATCACCTTCGGCGGCAACTTCACCGTGATCGTGTCCTGTTCCTGCTTCACGAACGTGATGTGCTTGAAGCGATCCGGCACGGTGGCGAATACCTGTGCCTTGGCGAGTTGCTCCTTGAACTCGTCCATCGGTCTCCGGCAGCGGATAGACGTTGTCGTCGTCGAGGTAGTTCGTGCCGGTCGCCCAGGTCTTCACCAGCTTGCCCCAACGCTCATGGTTGGTCACCTGTAGCCTTTCGATGCGCTGCATGATCTTACTCCTCCGGGTTGGGTGAGACGGAACAATTCCGCTTCACAAGAATGCAGGCACGGCCTGCTGCAGTTCGGCAATTTCGGTGGTGAACTTCACCAACTGCGCCATGCTTGAGATGTCGGGAATTTCCTGAAGAAAATTCGCTCGGATAGTATTCGCGAGACAAATCGGCAAGCTGACCTCGACGAGCGCGCCGCCGCCGGATGAGCGCGGATCGCCTGCGAGCGCGCCGAAAATCACTTCCGATACGATGATCGAGCCGAGCGGTCCAAGGCGCTGGCCCTCTGCCTGCGGTTGCTGCATCGCTTCGAACAGGATGAAGAAGGGCAGCGGCGGATCGTTCGAAAGGGTTTCGATATCTTCGGCCGTCAGTGCGCCATACGCCGGTGCGGCGACCAGCCAATCGCGGAGCTGGCTGACGCGATAGGCGCGGTCGGCAAGCAAGCGCGACATGGCGATGAACTGCGGTTTCCGGTCGCCGATCTCGGCAATCAGCGCGTCCACCGACCACATGCCGGCGAGCCCGGCGCCGAGCAGGTCGCGATAGAGCAGGCCAACCCGCTCGGTCTCGTCGAACGCCGGAAAGATCTGATCGTTGCCCAACCCGTCGCTGAGATACGGCCCGATGCGGCGGCTGAAGTTCGGCTTGGTTTCGTTGATCTCGAAGAAGCGCGACCACTGCACCATCCAGGTTTCATCGAGCGGCATGTTGACCGGATCGTTTGCGGAAGTCTTTTCAAGCGTGCTGTAGAGGTCCTGAATCGACAGATCGTTGATGCGATATTCGTGTCGCACCATGGCGTGACCGAAGCGAAACGCGCCGTGCGAGAACTCGAACGGAATTTCCCAGTCGCCGATCGCAAGACCCTGGCTGGCTGCATCAGGCCGATCGATGAAGTGCGGAGCCGGCCCGCTATAGGCCGCATAGATCGCCGGGTGAATGACCCGCCGCATCAGATCGTTGCGGAGAATGTTGTGATAGATCAGCGTGACGGCCTCGCGGGCGCACAGGAAGCGCTTATAGGCGGCGCCGAACTGGCCGTTCGGCCCGCTGTTGCGTTCCTGCCGGCGTAATGAGATCGATCAGGGCGTTGTGCAGCAGCGCGAACAGCGCCGTCAGCTGCGACATCACGGCGTGATCGTCATTCCGCGGATCGGCGACCAGCGCCTCGGTGAGGGCAACGCGGACGCCTGCGATGCTGCGGTCGATCCCCGTCACGTTCTCGGCCCGGGTCCGTGCGATGTCGCGAAACGGGCAGCCGGTCGCGGGTTCGTTCTCTTTCCAGCGCATTCGCCCGAGCCGCAGCTTGGTGCGCCGGTCGTCACTCGGCGCGTCGAGCGCGTAGATATGCGGCGATCCGACAGGACCGCTTCCGTACAGGGTTTCCAGCCGAAGCGGCGCACGGCGTGCATTGGCGGTGCCGCCGCCCAGGCCTCCCGAAACCGAAAGCGGGATCGCCGAATGAACCAGATCGTGCGCCACAAATTGCAGCAGATAGGTGTAACCCGAGGGGATCAGAGGGTTTTCCCAGTGCTCCGCCGATCCACTGCGGTGGGGCGGCCAGTGTATTTCGGCATCCATCCGGCGCGACAGGCGATGCATCAGTGCCCGGAGTTTCGGCAGATGTTCAGGTGAAGTGAGCGGGTCGATCCCGAACGCGCGGAAGCGCTGCGACGGGTTTGGAGTCCCGAGGAAGTGACGAAAACCGGGAGCTGCTGCTGCTCGAGCAGAGTCGTGCGTATTGAACTCGGAAGTTCGGAAGATGATGCGTCAGCGACGTGTCTGCACAGCCATAAAAACTGCTTTCGCGCTTGGCCAATGCGGCGAGATTGCGGAAGAAAGTCGTGAAATAATCGTGAGTTAAATCGTTAGAACCTGTGAACATCTGTGGACATCTTTGGGTCTGTTCTAGCGGCCGCTCACGTCTGTTTCACGATCGGCGACGCGGCGGTATGATTTGTCCTTGTAGCGGCGACTGCGACAGGAGCGTGCGTGAAGCTTATCGTGACGGCACCCTTGGCGCGCTATTGCGGCGCAATGATCGTGATGATGATCGTCGTAACAGGCGCCGTGCGAGCCGAGCCGGTTTTCTCCTTCGACGCCACGCCGGGCAAGCTGCCGAAGACAGTCGTTCCGATCAGCTATTCGATCGAGCTGAGACCCGACGCGGAGAGCCTCGCGCTTCCCGGCGTCGAAGTGATCGACATCGAGGTGCGCGAGCCGACGGCGCGGCTGACGCTCAACGCCGTCAACACGACGTTTGCTTCCGTCACCGCCGACGACGGCGCGGAGCGCGCCGACGTCGCGCTCGATGCCGCGGCCGAGACGGCGACGTTCACTTTCGCGCAGCCGCTCGCAGCGGGCGCGCATCGGCTGCGGATCGAGTTTACGGCGCGGATCAACAAGTTCGACCGCGGCCTCTTCTTCGTCGATTATCCGACCGACAGCGGCGTGAAGCGGCTGTTGACGAGCAAGCTCGAGCCGGCGGACGCGCGGCGGATATTTCCGTGCTGGGACGAGCCGGCCTTCAAGGCGAGTTTCGCGCTGACGGTGACGGTGCCGCGCCATTTCCTCGCGGTCGGCAACATGCCGGTCGTGCGCGAAGAGCCGCTCGAGCCGAACCTGAAGAAGGTCGCCTTCGCGCCGACGCCGAAAATGTCGACCTACCTGTTCGTGCTGACGGTGGGCGAACTGGAGCGCATCACGGCGGAGGCGGAAGGCGTGACGATCGGCGTCGTCGCCACCACCGGCAAGGCTGCGCAAGGGCAATTCGCGCTCGACAGCGCGGCGAAGCTGCTGGCCTGGTTCAACGACTATTTCGGCGTCAAATATCCGCTGCCCAAGCTCGACCTGATCGCGGTGCCCGGCGGCTTCGGCGGCGCGATGGAGAACTGGGGCGGCATCACCTTCTTCGAGAGCCGGCTGCTGTTCGATCCCGCAACAAATCCGGACAGCGCGCGGCGCGGCATCTTTCGGCATCATCGCGCATGAGATGGCGCATCAATGGTTCGGCGATCTCGTCACCATGGCGCTGGTGGGACAATCTCTGGCTCAACGAGGGCTTTGCGACCTGGATGGCGACGAAGGCTGCGGAGCAATTTTATCCGCAATGGCAAAGCTGGCTGAACGGTTACGGCCAGAAGCAGTTCGCCATGGCGCTCGACGCCCGGCGCACGTCGCACCCGATCCAGCAGCCGATCGCCAACGAGAGCGAGGCCACGGTCGCGTTCGACGCCATTACCTACAACAAGGGGCAGGCGCTGATCCGCATGCTGGAGAATTACCTCGGCGAAGCGGCGTTCCGCGACGGCATCCGCGCCTACATGGCCGCGCATGCCTATGGCAACACCACCACCGCCGATCTCTGGCGGGCGCTGGAGCGCGCGGGCCACAAGCCGGTGACCGAAATCGCGGCGTCCTTTACCGAACAGGACGGCGTGCCGCTGATATCGGCCGAAACCGCCTGCAACGGCGATGCGCAGCGGCTGACGCTGCGGCAGGGCCGTTTCGTGATCGCGCCGGCGCGGACGGCGTGCCTTGCCGCCGCGCAACTGGCAAATACCGGTTGCGGTCGGGAAGGTGCGGCGCGGCGCAACCGGCCGACGTCGTGCTGCTGCAGGGCTCGACCGAAATCCCGGCCGGATCCTGCGGCGAGGCGATCAAGGTCAATCTCGGCGACATCGGTTACTACCGGGTCGAGTACGGGCCGGCGAGCATGGCCGCGCTGGCGAAGGCGCTGCCGCAGATGTCGCCGGCAGACCGCGTCAATTTCCTCGCCGACAGCTGGGCGATGGTGCAGGCCGGCCGCGCCGAGCCGTCATCCTATCTCGCTCTGGTCGAGAATGTCGGCGTCGATGACCGCCGCCCGGTATGGGATCAGGTCATCACGGTGTTCTCCGCGCTCAACCGTCTGTCGCGCGATCGCGCCCGAGCGCCCGGCGCTGCAGCGCTATGCCCGCGCCAAATTGCGCCCGGTGTTCGACCGGCTCGGCTGGGATGGCAGCGGCTCGGGCGACGACGACGACACCTTGCTGCGCAGCAGCCTGATCTGGACGCTCGGCGAACTCGGCGACGAGGACGATCATTGCGGAGGCGAAGCGGCGGTTCGCCGGATTCCTCAGCGATCCGCAATCGCTGCCGGGGGCCTTGCGCGATTCCGTCACCCATGTCGTCGGCATCACGGCGGATCGTGCGACCTATGACACGCTGCTGACGCTGGCGCGCAAGAGCACCGTGACCAATGAGCGGCTGCGCTATTATTATGCGGCGGCCAGCGCGCGCGATCCGGCGCTGGCGCACTGCCACGCTGGCGCTGACACTTGACCGACGAAGTGCCGGGCACGATCGTCACCGGCCTGATCGGTTCGGTCGCTTCCTCCGGCGAGCAGCCTGACCTGGCCTGGGATTTTCTGCAGAAGAACTACGATGCGCTGTTCGCAAAGCAGGGTGCGCAATTCCGCGACCTGTTTATCGCCAAACTTCATGACGAACTTCAGCGACGAGCGCCATGCCGCCGAACTCGCAGCTTTCGCGCCGGCTCAGGCGACTTCAGGCGGCCGCGTGATGGCGGGCCGGGCGCAGGAAGTGATTGCGATTTCCGCCGACCTCAAAGCCCGCGCGCTGCCGGCGGTCGAGGCCTGGATCAGGGAGCGCAAATGACTGCAACGCGCGGCGTTTCGGGGAACGTTGCCTTGCCCGGGCATTCCGGATAGCCATGACGGACAAACTCTCCCGCGCGGGGCACATTTCCTACCATGGCTGATTTCCACGGCGTCTTTCCCTATCTGGTCTCGCCCGATCGATGCGTCAGGCCAGATCCGCACGGAGGTGCTGGGCCGGCTCTGCGACGACCTCATCAAGGCGGGCGTGCATGGGCTGACGCCGCTCGGTTCGACCGGCGAGTTCGCCTATCTCAACCAGGCGCAGCGCGCGACCGTGGTGCAAGCGACCATCGAAGCCGCTAATGGCCGCGTGCCGGTCGATCGCCGGCGTCGCCTCGACGTCGACAGCGGACGCGGTGGCGCAGGCAAAGGCGCATCAAAAGCTGCGGCGCCGACGGCATCCTCGCGATCATGGAGGCGTATTTCCCGGTCGCCGACGCGCAGGTCGAATCCTATTTCCGCGCCATTGCCGACGCCGTCGACATTCCCGTCGTGATCTACACCAACCCGCAATTCCAGCGCTCCGATCTGACGCTCGATGTGATCGCGCGGCTCGCGACGCCATCCGCGCATCGGCTACATCAAGGATGCCTCGACCAATACCGGCCGGCTGCTGTCGATCATGAACCGCTGCGGCGACAGCATCAAAGTGTTCTCCGCGTCCGCCCACATCCCGGCGGCGGTGATGCTGATCGGCGGGTTGGGCTGGATGGCCGGCCCCGCCTGCATCATCCCGCGGCAAAGCGTCGAGCTCTACAACCTCTGCAAGGCGGCGCGCTGGGATGAGGCGATGGCGCTGCAACGCAGGCTGTGGCGCATCAACGAAGCCTTCGCCCGCTTCAACCTCGCCGCCTGCATCAAGGCCGGCCTCGACGATCCAGGGCTACGCGGTCGGCGATCCCGTCCCGCCGCAGGCACCGCTGACGGCCGAGCAGCGCAAGGTGGTCGAGGCAAGCATTGCTGGACCTCGGGTAACTCGGCTTGCGAGTTGCATACAAGCCCGCCATTACGTTCTCGTGGCGCGCTGCCGAGGACCGAGTTGTCCTCGACCCGAAAATCCGCTAAAACCCCGCCCAATCCGACAAGAAGCTCGAAGGACAAACTGATGAACATTCTTCCCGGCAATATGCGTTTTGGTGCGGGCCAGCCGGTCAAGCGTTTGGAAGACCAGAGACTGCTCACCGGGAAGGGACAGTTCATCGACGACAAGCCGGAGGAGGGCGCGCTGTGGCTGCTATGTGCTGCGCTCGCCCCATGCCCACGCCAGGATCATGTCGATCGACACCAAGGCCGCGCATCGAGATGGCCGGGGTGTCGAGGCGGTCTATACCGGCGCCGACCTGGTCGACGGACGATATCGGCACCATGCCCGACGCTCGCGATCTTCAAGCGGCCGGACGGCAAGCCGATGACGGTGCCGCCGCGGCGTCTGCTGGCGCATGAAGTCGTGCGCTATGCCGGCGAGGCGGTGGCGGCCGTGGTCGCGACGTCGCGGGTGCTGGCGCAGACCGCGGCCGAGGCGATCGAAGTCGATTACGAGGTGCTGCCCTCGGTGGTCGATCCCGTCGAGGCGATGAAACCAGGCGCGCCGGTGGTGTGGCCGGAGGCGCCCGACAACATCGTGGCCGCCATGAGCTATGGCGACGCGGCCAAGGTCGAAGAAGCGTTTGCAAGTGCGGCGCATAAAGTCTCGCTCGATCTGGTCAGCCAGCGGCTGGTGCCGTCGGCGATGGAGCCGCGCTCGACGATTGCCGAGATCGAGAAGAAGACCGGCCGGCTGATCCTGCATGTGCAGTCGCAGACGCCGGCCTCGACCCGCGACCTGCTTGCGGAATGCCGTTCTGAAGCGGCCGAAGGACAGCGTCCGCGTGCTGGTCGGCGATATCGGCGGCGGCTTTGGCCAGAAGACGAGCCTCTATCCGGAAGACGGCATCGTTGCCTACGCCGCGACCAAGCTGAACAGGAAGATCCGCTGGCGCGGCGACCGCACCGACGAATTCGTCGGCGGCACCCATGGCCGCGATCTCACTTCGACCGGCGAATTCGCGCTCGACGCCAAAGGCCGCGTGCTGGCCTATCGCGTGCGCTCGATCGGCGGCACCGGCGCCTACTCGTCCGGCGCCGCTAACATCATTCCGCTGGTGCTCGGCCCGTTCGTGCAGACCGGCGTCTACGATCTGCCGCTGGTGCATTTCGAAGTGAAGTCGGTGATGACCAACACCGCGCCGGTCGGCGCCTATCGCGGCGCGGGGCGGCCCGAGGCGGTGTTCATCGTCGAGCGGCTGATGGATGCCGCCGCGCGCCAGATCGGCATGGACCCGCGCACCATCCGCAAGGTGAACTACATCAAGCCCGCGCAACTGCCTTACACCAATGCCGTCGGCCAGGTGTACGACTCCGGCGCCTTCGCGCACATGCTGTCGCGCGCCTCGGAGCTTGCGGACTGGGACGGCTTTGCCGCGCGCAAGAAGGCGGCGAAGAAGAAGGGCCTGCTCTACGGCCGCGGCCTCACCAGCTACATCGAATGGACCGGCGGGCGCGCGCACACCGAAAGGTCAGCCTGCATGCCACCGCAGAAGGCCGCATCATCCTGCATTCCGGCACCATGGCGATGGGGCAGGGCCTGCAGACCACCTACACGCAGATGGTCTCGGATACGCTCGGCATTGCCATGGACAAGATCGACGTGGTGCAGGGCGATACCGATCTCGCCACCGGTTTCGGCAGCGTCGGCTCGCGCTCGCTGTTCGTCGGCGGCACGGCGGTCGCGGTCTCGACCAACGACATGATCAACAAGGCGCGCGAGAAGGCCTCCAACGTGCTGGAGACTTCGGTCGAGGATATCGAATATCGCGATGGCTGGCTCACGGTGGTCGGCACCGACAAGCGCATCAGCCTGTTCGAGATCGCGAAGAAGGAAGACGGCGCGCGGCTGTCACGTCGATTCAGCGAAGGCGAGGTCGACGGGCCGAGCTGGCCGAACGGCACGCATATCTGCGAGGTCGAGATCGATCCGGAAACCGGCGTCAGCAAGGTGGTGCGTTACACCACGGTCGACGACGTCGGCATCGCCGTCAACCCGATGCTGGTGACCGGCCAGGTGCATGGCGGCGTCGCGCAGGGCATCGGCGCAGGCGCTCTATGAGGGCGTCGCCTACAGCGAGGAAGGGCAGTTGCTGACCGCGAGCTACCAGGACTACTGCGTGCCGCGCGCCGATGACATTCCGCCGATTGCGGTGACGCTGGATGATTCCGCGCCTTGCCGCACCAATCCGCTGGGCGCCAAGGGCTGCGGCGAGTCCGGCGCGATCGGCGGCCCGCCCTGCGTCACCAATGGCGTGATGGATGCGCTTGAGCGAACTCGGCATCAGGCAGCTCAACACGCCGCTGACGCCGGCCAAGGTCTGGCAGGCGATCAGGGATGCGAAAGCGGGAACGTAGCGCCCGCGAACCTCGCCGTATTTTCGGTTTCGTTCCTCTCGAAAGAGGGATACAACCTCTACGTTTGCCGATGCGCCGGGCTCGCCACGGGGTGAAAACGATGCTGCTTGCAAATTTGGGCAGGATTGCCGCGATCGCTTGTGTTTTGCCCGTGTTGCTGGCAGTCGGCCCAGCTCCGGGCAAGGATGACGCTTCCTGGAAGGTCAAACCCGACGTGACCGGAAAGGATGACGAGCCAGTCCGAGGATGTCAGCGGCATTGCGTGCACGACCTCGAAGGGCTTTCCGCGCTCTTGCCTGAGTGCATCGACGATAATTTGCAGAAGGCACAGTTCGTGCGAGCTTAGGGACGGCAGGCTGGTCCCGGGCGACACCATCAAGCTGATCAGCAACAAGTTTCAAGAAGAAGCAACTCGAACTCGATGGCGAAGGCGTCGCCTTTCAAAGGGCTTCTATTACGTCATTGGTTCGCATGGTCATCCGCGCGACAGCGAGAAGAAGCTCGATCCGGTAGATGATCGCGACCAGATCGATGCACGCATCGCCGCCAGCAGCCAGATCGTCCGCTTTCAGGTGCCAAGGACGGTGCCGATGCGAAGGTCGAGCCGACGACAAATCTCAAGAAGATCATCGCCACCGAGCCTGACCCTTAAGGATTTCGTGGACCGGCGGCTGGAGAAGAACGGGGTGACGATCGAAGGCATCGCGATCAAGGACGACACGACGCCTATACGCGGGATTTCGTGGCCCGGTGCTTGAAGACGAAGGCAAGAGCAGGGCCGTCGTGCTGTCAGCTCCGCTCGATTCGTTGTTCGATGGTGGCGGCTGCGCCACACAGAGTTGTTCCGCCTCGCCGCTCGGCCCGGGCCGCGGGGTGCGCGATCTCGCCGCCTTTGAAGGCGGAATCCTCATCCTGGCCGGCCCCGCAGCGTCTGAACCGCGGCACCTATGCGATCTATTCGTGGGATGGAGCAAGGCGAAAATGTCAAAGCCGCTGGCCGAGCTCGCGCAATTCGCTCCCACGCGGAAGCCGGAGAGCATTGCTGCCGCTGGACAAGAGCGGCACGAAACTGCGCGTCCTCATCATCTTCGACAGCGACGAAGAACGGTGCCCTGACGCCGGTCGAGATACCGCACGCCATCGATACGACGAGCAACTGAGCCGGTCAGATCCCCAGCACCATCCTTCGCCACGATCTCGCGCTGGATCTCCGACGAGCCGCCGAAGATCGTGTACGCCCGGCCGTTGAGATATTCCGGCACCACCGGCAGCATCTCCTCCGGGATTCCCGGCGTCTCGTTGAGCCGGTAGAGCGGCCGCACCGGCTCGACATAGAGGCCGTCATTGCCGATCACGTCGACGCCGAGCCGCGTCACCGCCTGGCGGATTTCGCTGACGCGCAGTTTCAGCAGCGACGACACCGCGCCGGGATTTTGTCCGGTCTGCAGCGCCGACAGCACGCGCAGCTCGGTCATCTCCAGCGTGTCGATATCGACCTCGATCTCGGACATCCGCACCGCGATATCGGGATCGTCGATGGCGCGGCCGGTGACGTCGGATTCGGCGAGGTCGGAAACCGTCTTCAGCGCGTCGCGCAGCTTGGCCGAGGCGATGCCGGCAGCCGCGCTCGAACTCGAGCAGATATTTGCCGTAGGTCCAGCCCTTGCCTTCCTCGCCGACGCGGTTGGCGACGGGCACGCGCACGTCGTCGAAGAACACCTGGTTGACCTCGTGGTCGCCGCCGATGGTGAGGATCGGGCGCGTCGTGATGCCCGGGCTCTTCATGTCGATCAGGATGAAGCTGATGCCGTCCTGCTGCCGCTCGGTCTCGTTGGTGCGCACCAGCGCGAACATGCGGTTGGCGTGATGGGCGTGCGTGGTCCAGATCTTGGTGCCGTTGATGACGTAGTCGTCGCCGTCGCGCACCGCGCGGGTTTTCAGCGAGGCGAGGTCGGAGCCGGAGCCCGGCTCGGAATAGCCCTGGCACCAGTAGTCCTCGCCGGAGAGAATTCGCGGCAGGTAAAAATTCTTCTGCTCGGGCGAGCCGAAGCCGATGATGACGGGGCCGACCATCTTGACGCCCATCACGTTCACGTTCGGCACGCCGGCGCGGGCGCATTCGGCCTCGAAGATCCAGCGCTGCGCCGGCGTCCAGTCCGGTCCGCCATGGTCCACCGGCCAGCCCGGCGCGCCCCAGCCCTTCTGTGCAGCGCGCGCTGCCAGGCCATGCCGATGTCGGGATCGGAGAACACCGAGGGCGTCAGCGCGGTGGCGCGTTTCATCTCCGGCGTGAGGTTGGCCGCGATGAAGTCGCGTACTTCCTTCTCGAAGGCGCGCTCTTCGGCGTTGAAGGCAAGATCCATGGTGCGCTCCTTTCAGGCCTGAACGGCACGGCCGCCAAGCGCGGCGTGACGGCGATAGTGATGGGCGCTGCCGCCGAACAACGTGTCGAAGGCGAGCAGCCGCTTGAAATAGGCGCCGATGTCGAGCTCCTCGGTGACGCCCATGGCGCCGTGAAGCTGGACCGACTGTTCGGCGACGAAGCGCGCGCATTTGCCGATCTTGGCTTTCGCGCCCGAGGCGGCGCGGCTGCGCGCGACCGGTTCGGCGTCGGCCATCAGCGCCGCGCGCAGCGCCATCGAGCGCGCCTCGTCGCATTGCATCGCCATGTCGGCAAGCCGATGCCGGATCACCTGATTGGCGGACAGCGGCCGTCCGAACTGCTTTCGGATTTTGGTGTATTCGAGCGTCTGGTCGAGCAGGGTCTGCATGATGCCGACGGCCTCCGCGCCAAGCGCGGCCATCGCGCGGTCGACCACGGCTTCGATCGCGGGCAGGGCGTCGCTGCCATCGCCGAGCAGGGCGTCGGCGGGAAGCCGTACATCGCCGAGATCGAGGTTGCAGGCCCGGCCGCCGCCGAGCCGCGCGAAAGTCGCGTAAGGCGAGGCCGCGCGTGCCTCGCGGCACCAGGAACAGGCAGAGCTTGCCCGGCTTGCCATTGCCGTCATCGACGCGGGCCGAGACGATGATCTGGCCGGCGGCGTTGCCGTCGAGCACGGCGGTCTTGTGGCCGTCGAGGCGCCAGCCGTCAGGCGTCTTCTTCGCGCGTGGTCTCCGACGTCGGCGAGATCGAAGCGCGCCTGCGCGCTCCGAATGCGCGAACGCCAGATACAGCGAGCCGTCGGCGATCTTTGGCAGCAGCGCCTGCTTCTGCGCCTCGCGTGCCGCATTCCGAGATCAGCGCTGCGCCGATCACGACGGTGGAGAGATAGGGCTCGGAGACGAGGCCGCGCCCGAACGCTTCCATCAGGATGCCGATCTCGATCGCGCCGCCGCCGAGCCCGCCATGGGCCTCGGCGATCGGCAGCGCCAGCCAGCCGAGCTCGGCGAACTGCTTCCAGATCTCGGCGCTGAAGCCGAGCGGCTCGTTGGCGACCGTGCGGCGGTGATCGGCGGTCATAGGTCTCGGCTGACGAAGCGGTCGGCACTTTCGCGCAGCAGCCGCTGCTCGTCGCTCAGGGTAAGGTCCATCGGATCTACTTCGCTGTCACGGCCGGTTTCCTGACGGAGGGATGCAGGCCCGCGGGATCCACCACCATTCCGAATTCCTGAAGATTATGCGCGTGGCAGAGCTGATGCAGCGCGAACGCCTGCTCGATCGCCGCCGGCTGTCCCATCACGTCGACCGAGCGATTGACGGCCTCTTTGGTCAGCTTCAGCGCGAACGACAGGCTTTGGCCGCGATCTTTCGCGCCAGCGTCATCACGAACGATGAAAGCTCCGACCGCGGCACCACGTGATTGACCATGCCGAGCCGGTGCGCCTCCGTCCGCGCTCCAGACGTCTGCGGTGAACAGCAATTCCTTGGCCTTGCGCGGACCGAGTTCCCAGGGATGCACGAACCATTCGACGCCGCAGACGCCCATGGTGACCACGGGATCGCAGAACTCCGCATCGTCGCTGGCGACGATGAGGTCGCAGGCCCAGGCCAGCATCAGGCCGCCGGCGATGCATTTGCCGTGCACTTCGGCGATCGTCGGCTTTGCCAGATTGCGCCAGCGCCGCGTGATCTGCAGATAGATTTCCTGCTCGCGCGCAAAGCGGCCATGGGCGTTGGGCTTCGGCGAAGCCGCCCCAATTTCCGACCGGCGGAAAATCGACGCCGGCGGTGTTCTTGCCGCCCGGGCGCAGATCATGCCCGGCCGAGAAATGCGGGCCGTTGCCGGCGAGAATGATGACCTTGACCGCGTCGTCCTGCACCGCCTGGTCGAAGGCGGCGTTGAGATCGTAGGTCATCTGCAGGTTTTGCGCGTTGCGCGCCTCGGGCCGGTTCATCACGATCCGCGCGATGCGCGGCTCCGGCCGTTCCACAACGATGGTTTCGAAGGTGTTCTCATGATGTTTTCATGGATCCTCCCTGGATCTGGATGAACCATGATGACTAGTTCGGCAGACTGATAGGCAAGAGCTATCAGCCGCAAAAATCGATAGAGTGGTGGCCTCTCGTCCGATTGCCTGGCGAGACCGTTCTGATACGTCGGCGGAATACCGCAACGGGAGAATTCGATGCGCAGATTTTGGACCGTGCTGGCGGCGCTGGCGACGCTGAGCCTGACCAATTGCGGCTACAACGCGATCCAGACCAATGACGAGCAGGTCAAGGCGAGCTGGTCGGAAGTCGTCAACCAGTACCAGCGCGCGCGCTGACCTCGTGCCCAACCTCGTCAATTCGGTGAAGGGTTTTGCGCAGCAGGAAAAGGACGTGCTGCTCGGGGTCACCAATGCCCGCGCCAAGGTCGGCAGCATCCAGGCGACGCCCGAAGTGCTGAACGATCCCGCCGCGTTCCAGAAATTCACGGCCGCCCAGGGTGAACTGTCCAGCGCGCTGTCGCGACTATTGGTCGTGACCGAAAACTATCCGCAGCTCAAATCGGACGCGCTGTTCAGCGATCTGATGGCGCAGCTCGAAGGCACCGAGAACCGCATCACCGTGGCGCGCAACCGCTACATCAAGTCGGTGCAGGACTACAATGTCGGCATCCGCACCTTTCCGAACAACCTGACGGCGATGGTGTTCGGCTACAAGGAAAAGCCGAACTTCTCGGTCGAGAACGAGAAGGAAATCTCGACGGCGCCGAAGGTCGATTTCAACCCGACGCCGGCGGCCCCGTCGAAATAGCCGACAACCAGATTTGACCGCCAAGATTGACCGCCATGAAAGCTGCCAGAGCCATTCTGCTTGCGCTGCTGCTGGGCTGGGTTTGCCTTCCGGCGCCTGGCGCTAACGTCGCGGTGCCGCCGCTCGTCGGGCGCGTGGTCGATCAGACCGGCACGCTTGGCAGCGGCGATGTCGCCTCGCTGAACGCAGACGCTTGCGGGATTTCGAGGCGCGGAAGGGCAGCCAGATCGCGGTGCTGATCGTGCCGACGACGGACGGCGAGGCGATCGAGCAATTCTCGCTCCGGGTGGCGGAAGCCTGGAAGATCGGCCGCAAGAAGATCGACGACGGTGCGCTGCTCGTCATCGCCAAGAACGACCGCCATCTCGCGCATCGAGGTCGGCTACGGCCTCGAAGGCGCGCTGACCGACGTCACCACCAAGCGCATCATCGACGAGATCATCACGCCCGAAATTCAAGGCCGGCGATTTCGCCGGCGGGATTTCCGCGGGGATCAACCGGATGATCCGGGTGATCGACGGCGAGAAACTGCCGGCGCCGGAGCCGCCGCATTGGCAAGCCCCGAACCTGCTCAACTTCATCGACCCGTTCAATCCCTTTGCTCTGTTCGGGCTGTTTATTTTCGGCGGCGGTCATGCGCGGCGCTGTTCGGCCGCGTTGCTCGGCGCGACGGTCACCGGCGGTATCGTCGGCGCTGCTGGCATGGTACGTCTCCGGATCGCTCGCGGCCGCGCTTCTGGCAAGCGTCGTTGTTTTCATGATCGCGTTGGTTGCCGAGATCATGGCGTCGGCCAATCAGGGCGCGGGCCGACGGCCGCCGTAGCGGGTGGGGCGACGGCAGTTCGTCTTCCGGAGGCTCCTGGAGCAGCGGAAGCAGCAGCTCCAGCGACAGCAGCAGTAGCAGTTCGAGCGACAGCGGCGGCGGGGTGGCAGTTTTGGTGGCGGCGGCGCGTCGGGAAGCTGGTAGATAGAACATGGGCATCGGACGCATCGGCAAGCATCTCCTCGCACCACCATTGGCGGCGTGCGGCGCTATTTTCCGCCGAACGTGCTGGCGCGCGATCGAGCAGGCGATCAAGGCGGGCGAGGCCACCCATTCCGGCCAGGTCCGCTTCGTCGTCGAAGGCGCGCTCGACGGCAGCGCCGCTGTTTCGCAACCAGCCGGCGCGGGAGCGCGCGCTGGATATTTTTCGCAGTTGCGGATCTGGGACACCGCCCACAACAACGGCGTCCTGATCTATCTCCTGCTCGCCGACCGCAATGTCGAAATCATCGCCGACCGCGGCATCGACGCCAAGGTCGGCGCCGCCGGCTGGGAGAAAATCTGCGCCGAGATGGAAACGGATTTCCGCGCAGGAAGTTTCGAGCGCGGCGTGATCAAGGGGATCGCAGTCCGTGTCGCGCGAGCTGGCGAAGCATTTCCCGCCGCATGCCGGCGACCCGCAACGAACTGCCCGACGCACCAGTGGTGATTTGAGCCGCGCACATCCGTAGGGTGCGACGGCCCTTCGCGCGTGCCCCAGCCTGCGGGCAAGTTAGCACGGCGCAAGCTGCTTTGCCCGCCTGCTGATTCAGGCTTAGCTGGCGACCAACAAACGAAGAAATCACCGGGGAGAGACCGCTGATGAACCGCCGCGAACTTGCTCAAGGCCGCCGCCGCGTTTGCCGCTGGCGCAAACCGCGCTCTCGAACGCGGCGCTTCGCGCAAGCGCGCCTATCCCTCGCGCAACATCACCATGATCGTGCCGTTCCCGGCCGGCGGTCAGGCCGATCTCGCGGCGCGGCCGGTGGCGCTGGCGCTGGAGCAAATCCTCGGCAAGCCCGTGATCGTCGACAACCGCGCCGGCGGCGGCGGCGGATCGGTCGGCAATGCGGCGGCGGCGCGCGCCGAGCCCGACGGCCACACGTTGTTGATGACGCTGTCGTCGCTCGCGGTGCTGCCGGAAGCCGACCGGCTGTTCGACCGGCCGGTGGCTTATGAAGTCTCGCAATTCGCGCCGGTCGCGCGCGTGCTCGCCGATCCGACGCTGCTGGCGGTGCCGGCCTCGGCGCCGTGGAAGACGCTGCAGGATTTCGTCGACGACGCCAAAAAGCGTCCCGGGCAAATTCCCTACGGCTCGTCCGGCCCCTACGGCACGCTGCATGTGGCGATGGAAATGTTCGCGGCGAGCGCCGGCATCAAGCTGCTGCACGTGCCGTTCCGCGGCGCCGGTCCGGCGCTGACCGCGCTGCTGAGCGGCACGGTGCAGGCGTTGGCCTCGGCGCCGGGCACGCTGAAGCAGCAGGTCGATGACGGCAAGATGCGCGTGCTGGCGAACTGGGGCGCCGGAGCGCATCGCGAGCTTTCCCGATCTGCCGACCTTCAGGGAGCTCGGCTACAAGGATGTCGAGTTCTACATCTGGGCCGGGCTTGTTCGCGCAGAGCGCGCTGCCGGCGCCGATCATGACGCAGCTGCGCGAGGCGATGGCGCAGGCGGTGAAGGCACCGGAGGTGATCGAAGACGTTCGAGACCGCCGGCAGCCCGGTCGCCTACCTGGACGCGCCGGAGTTTTCAAAATTCGTCGCCGAGGACACGCGCGCGGCTGATCGCGGCGGTGAAGAAGATCGGCAAGGTGGAGTAAGAACTCGCTTCACAATTTTTTGTCCGCGCGAACGTCGCGCGGCCGCATTCATTTGACAGGCTTGCGAGTCGCGGCGTGCGGAACCCGCAGCCTAGCTTGATCGAACGAAAGGACTCGGATGCGGACGACGCAGCGGATCGTGCTCAGCCTTGCCGCTGTCGGACTTGGCCGCCATGCGAGCTATCGCTGCTTCGCCGCAGGAGTATCGCGGAACCTGGGAGCAGCAGATGGCCTGCACGCCCGATGTCTGGCGGCTGTGCAGCGAGCAGATTCCGGATGTCAGCCGGATCGTCGGCTGTCTGCGGCAGAACACGCCGCAGCTGTCAATGGTTGCCGCGCGGTGTTCGAGATCGCGGCAACGCGCAGCATCGCGTCGCCGCAGCGCGCCGGCCAGCTCCGCGGGCGCGCGCCGCCGATCAGCGCCAGCAGCCGCCAGCCGGCCGACCTATGACGAGGATGACGAATAGGCCGGTCGGCTTCACCGGGGCCTGACCTCGCAGACATCGACCCATTCGGCGCTGGTGAGTTCGGCCATCCGCGCCGGCGCGATGCTTGACCGCGCTGTGGGTCGAGCCGGCGGCCGGCACCACCATGTCGAACGCCTTCAGCGAGACATCGCAATAGACCGGCAGCGGCGTCTTCAGTCCGAACGGGCAGACGCCGCCGACCTCGTGGCCGGTGATCTCGGCGACTTCCTCGAGGCCGAGCATCTTCGGCTTGCCGCCGAACAGCGCCTTCACCTTCTTGTTGTCCATCCGCGAGGTGCCGGCTGGCCACGATCAGCACCACGCGCTCGCCGATCCGCAAGCGTCAGCGTCTTTGCGATCCGCGCCGGCTCGACGCCATAGGCTTCGGCGGCCAGCGGCACGCGTGGCCGAACTCATCTGGGATCTCGATCACGGAGATATCGGGCGCCTTCTCCGCGAAGAAGGCGCGGACCGATTCAATGACTCATGGTTTCAGGACCTTGGCGAGACCAGAGCGGGCAGTTCGGACGAGCGCGTGGATGCGATAATCGGGCTCGAAGCCGAGTTCATCCATCTGGGTGCGGATCGCCTTGAACATCGTCAGCGGCGGCAGCGATGTCGCTTTCGACGCAGGCCAGCGCCATCGCCTCCGGCGTCACCCGCTCGATCCAGGCGACGTTGAGCCCGAACGACCTTGGCGCCGCAGGCGTCCCAGGGATTGGAGGAGATGAACAGCACCTCGGCAGGCGGCACGTTGCAGCGTGGACTCGATCAGGCGTGTAGGCTTCGGGGCTCGGCTTGAAGATCTTCTTGGCATCGACGCTGATGGTGGCGTCGAGCACGCGGTCGAGCCCGCTGTTGCGCACCAGCGCGTTCAGCATATCAGGGCTGCCGTTGGAGAGGATCGCGAGCTTGCGGTCCTTCATCGCCGCCAGCGCGGCCAGCGCATCCGGATAGAGATCGAGATGCAGATATTTGTCCATGATGCGCGCGAACGTCGCGTCGTCATATTCCAGCCCGAGGCATCGCAGCGTGTAGGCGAGCGAGTCCGCGCGTCACCGCGGAAAAATCCTGGTAGCGCCGCATCAGCGAGCGCAGCCAGGTGTATTCGAGCTGCTTGATGCGCCAGACCTGGGTGATGATCTCGCCGTAGCCGGGAAACGCCTCCTCGGTGACGGCGGCCACCGACTGGACGTCGTAGAGCGTGCCATAGGCATCGAACACGACGGCTTTGATGGTCACCTGGCTTGCTCTCTCTGTCGCCGATCGTCGCGTCGAGGAATTCGCGGAGCGCGACGATCGATTGATCCGTTGCCGACTGGTTGAATTCGAGATGATGTCCGAGAAGGCTTGTCGGCGTCGTGAGGTTGGGCGCGTCGAAGCCGTGATGGGCGCCCGGATAGACCATCGAGCTTGATCGGTACGCCCTGTCCTTCTGCCTGCGATATGCCGTAATCGTCGCGGCCGTCCACCAGATTGCGGCACTCGTCGGCCAGGTGTCCAGTCGTCGAGTTCGCCGATCAGGATCAGCGTCGGCACCGGTCATGTTGCCCTTGAATCCGACGGCAGGGCGGATAGAACGCGACCGCCGCGCGGAACTTGTTGGACGACGTCTGCTCCAGCGAGCCACGTTCGACCGACGATCAGCGCCAGCCAGCCGCCGTTGCGCGAAACCGAGCACGGCGATGCGGGCGGGATCGACCGATGGATTGCTGCGCCAGAAAGTTCAGCGCCCGGTAGGCGTCCAGGACCAAGTCATCCGGAGACTCGCGTCGCCGCAGCTGCTTCAGTCCGCGCGGACCGAAGCTGTCGACCGGTGAGCGTGCACATAGCCCCGAGGACGCGATCCGCTTGCCCCAGCGTTCGTCGAGCCGCCGCCAGTTGCCGTTGCAGCTATGCAGCAGCACGACGGCGGGCGAGGGCCTGCGCGGTTGGGCCTGCCGCAGGTAATCCCTGCAGCGGCTGGGTGCTGGCAAGCGGGTTCTCGATTTCGACGACGATGCGCGGCGCGGTTCAGCTGCCAGGCAGTTCGACGCACATTGCCGCTCAGGAGCGCGGTGACAGAAGGCAGCGATCTTGGCGAGGTTCGTCACAGACCACCATCTCGGTCAGCCGCTTCGCCGCCGAACGGACGTCTCGTTATATACCCAAAATCTTCCGCGCGTTGGCCTTCAATACCTTCGGCCGGATCTCCTCGCGGATCTCGAGTTTGGCGAAATCCGCCAGCCAGCGGTCCGGCGTGATCACCGGCCAGTCCGAGCCGAACAGCATCTTGTCCTGCAGGATGGAGTTGATGTAGCGCACCAGGATCGGCGGAAAATATTTCGGCGACCAGCCGGAGAGGTCGATATAGACGTTCGGCTTGTGGGTCGCGACCGACAGCGCCTCTTCCTGCCAGGGGAACGACGGGTGCGCGAGGATGATCTTCAGGTCGGGGAAATCCGCCGCCACGTCGTCCATGTACATCGGGTTGGAATATTTCAGCCGCATCCCCATGCCGCCGGGCATGCCGGAGCCGACGCCGGTCTGCCCGGTGTGGAACAGCGCGATCGCGCCGCCGTCGTTGATGGCCTCATAGAGCGGATAGGCCATGCGGTCGTTGGCGTAAAAGCCCTGCATGGTCGGATGGAATTTGAAGCCGCGGACGCCGTATTCCTCGATCAGCTTCTGCGCCTCGCGCACGCCGAGCTTGCCCTTGTGCGGATCGATGCTGACGAAGGGGATCAGGACGTCGAGATTGTCGGACGGCGACTTCCAGCATCTCGTAATTGTTGTAGCGGCGGAATCCGGTCTCGCGCTCGGCATCGACCGGGAAGATCACGGCGGCGATTTTCTTGGAGCGGTAATAGGCCGCGGTTTCCGGCACGGTCGGCGGATGCTTGTTCGGCGACTTGAAATATTCGGCCATCTGCGCCTGGAAGTCGTCATAGCCGTCGTCGCCATGCATGCCGCAGGGCTCTTCCGCATGGGTGTGGATGTCGATCGCGACGACCTCTTCGATATCGGGCAGTTTCAGCTTGGGCATTCTGGCGTTCCCGGCAGGCTTGATTTTCGGTCTGGAAAATTGATTATACTATATAACAAATTCCGCAAGGCGGCATGAAGATCGCGAAGAACAGGGAGGATGGCATGGCGCAGGCGGAGGCCTTCGAGACCGATTTCTGGAAAGACGCCAATTTGCGCAAGGTCTGGGACGACATCGTCCCCGGCGAGCCGCGCAAGACCATTCCCTACACGCTGACCAGGGAGGCGATCGAGCTCTACTGCAGATCGGTCGGCGAAGATCATCCGATCTATTTCGATGAGGCCTACGCGAAGACCACCCGCTATGGCGGGCTGATCGCGCCGCCGTCGATCCACATCCTGCTGATGTTTGCCTGCACGCCGGCCGACGACTGGATGCGCTCGCCCGGGCACCGTCAATGCCGGGCAGTCCTGGAGCTACAATATTCCGGCGCGGCCCGGCGACGTCATCACGCTGCAGGCCCGCGCGCTCGACAAGTTCATCAAGCGCGAGCGGCTGTTCGTGGTGCACGACAACGTCTTCTTCAACCAGCATGGCGACGTGATCTGTTCCGGCCGCGGCTGGACCATCCGGCCGCAGTGACGAGGGAGGAGCGATCATGACAGCCACGTTCGAAAGCCTGACCGCCGGCGACACCATCGACGGGCCGAAATTCGCGGTCGTCGCGCAGATCCATCCGCCTGTTCTGCGACGCCTCGCTCGACTACAACCCGCTGCATCTCGACGACGACTACATGAAGGGCAATTTCGGCAAGACCAATTTCGGCGGCATCATCATGCACGGCATGAACAATTTCGGGCTGATCTCGCGGATGATCACCGACTGGGCCTATCCGGCCGGCGCCATCCACCGCCGCCTGGAAACGCGCTGGGTCAAGCCGGTCCGGCCCGGCGACACCATCCAGCCGACCGGCATCGTCAAATCGAAGCAGGCGACCGAAGAACTCGCGCTGGGTTCTGATCGACGTCATGGTGCGCAACCAGAACGACGAGAAGGTCGCGACCGGCGAGGCCATGGTCGAGTTCCCGATGCTGACCAGTTTGGCTCGAGCGATCGTGAATTCGAGCGGATCAACTGGCGCCTCGAATGGCCGGAATCAGCGTCGGCCACGGCTGCGAATAGGCCCGAAAGCGGCCCGATTCGGATTGACATTCGGCTGCCGCCATGGCTTAGAAACCGCCCGTCCCGGGCGGCTGGCCGCTGGCGGGATAAATCCCATTTTGCCACTTTCGGCAGCTCAGGTTCGGCCTTCAACACGGCCTTTCAAAGCATCAGGATTGTCCCATGAAGGTCCGTAACTCGCTGAAATCGCTGCGCGGTCGCCACCGCAACAACCGTCTGGTCCGCCGCAAGGGCCGGGTCTACGTGATCAACAAGGTGCAGCGCCGCTTCAAGGCCCGCCAGGGCTGAGTCCAGGCTGAGCTGTCTCGGTCCGGCGCGTCGTTCTCGCTTCACACGGTCTTTGACGTCGTGCTGCTTTGCAGCGCGATTTTGCGCGTCTAGACTTCGGCGCATGGCTTTGAGATTCCTGGCGCCCGCAACTGCCGGATCGCGATCCTCGTCGCTGCGCATGCGTGGCCGCGTGCCGCTGCCGCGCGTTGCGCCAGAGCGATCCCAGGATCGTTCCCCGCCGAAAGCCGCAGAAGAAGCTGCCGGAAGCGCCGAGCAAGCTGCCGAAGGTCGGCGCCGATCGCACCGCGCGGACTGGATTTCCTGTTCGGCGCGCTGAAGGCCGCGCCCGATGAGGCCAGCGCCAAGCATGTCGAGGCGCGGATCTGGGCGCTGTGGATGCAGACCCCGAGCGACACCGCAGCGCTGTTGATGTTGCGCGCCAAGGCCGCGATGGATGCGCAGAAGATCGACGTCGCGCTGAAGCTGCTCGATGCCGTCGGTCAAGCTGCGTCCCGACTATATCGAGGCATGGAACCGGCGCGCGACGCTCTATTACCTGAAGAACGACTACGCCCATTCGCTCGCAGGACATCCAGCAGGTGCTGGTCCGCGAGCCCCGCCATTTCGGCGCGCTGGCCGGGCTCGGCATGATCATGCAGGACATCGGCGACGACAAGCGCGCGCTCGAAGCGTTCCGCAAGGCGCTGGCCGTCAATCCGCATCTCGGAAAAGGTGCCGGAACTGGTCAAGACGCTGACCGAGAAGGTCGAAGGCCGCGATATCTGATCTGCATACGGGCGTGATCGAACGATCTGCGCGAATCAGACCGATCGGGTTAACCTAGATCTCACGCATCTGCGAGGCGGAACGTCGTCGCTAGCGCCGCGCTATTATTCGGTCTGACAGCGTGTGACAGGAGCGAGCCATGAAATCATTGCTGCTGGCCGGCGCGATGATCGTCGCGACCGGAACCGTCGCTTTCGCGCAAGGTGGCTATTGGGTGGTCGGCAACAGCGCGACCAGCAAATGCGAGATCGTCACGAGCAATCCCGTCATCAACAGCCCAGGTCGGCGGAAACATCTCGTTCGGGAACGGACCGTACAAGTCGCTCGACGACGCCAAGCTCGCCCGCTCGACCATCGCCGCATGCCCGACAGGAAGAGACCGCCCGCACGAGAGCGGACGGAACAAGCGATTCAAGCCGCTGCTAGCGACTCGCAGAAACGGCTCTAGTGCAGCAGCGTTGCTGCCGCGCGGCCATGTGCCGTCGAGGCCTACTGCCGCGTAGAACTGCGCCAGTTCGGCCTCAAGCTGCTCGTTGACCAGCAGCAGCGCCTTGAGCGCGCCGCGGATGTCGCCATTGCAACTCGCCACGATCTGATCGATGGCGGCTTCGCTTGCGTCGGAAATCATGGGATACTCCTCCGATTGTACGCTGGAACAACTTGTAGTCGCCGCCCGTGTTCCTGTGGATTTTGGGTACAGTCGCGGCGCCGACTAGCCTCGATCAGGCACGCCGCACACATGGCGAAAGTGTCAGCGGCAATGTATAAAGTTGCCGATGACGTCATTATGACCCCGCTATCCACAGAGTCGCGGCCCTGTGGACAACGCTCCGAAACCCGCAGCCGATCCGAGCCGTAGCTCGCTGGTGCAGAAAATCAGCCGGAAATTCTCGATGGTGGTGGTGATTGTCGTGGCGGCGCTGGCGGTGCTGGCGCTGGTCACGCAGGCCGGCGTCTTTCTGACGCGAGCGGGCCCATCCCGCCCGGGGCAGGATGGTCGAGGTCGCCGGCGGGACCCTCCACATCGTCGATATCGGCCCGCGCGACGCCGCCGGTCCGCCGATCGTGATGCTCCATGGCGCCAGCTCCAACCTCGAAGTGATGCGGCAGCCGCTCGGCGAGCGGCTGGCCAGAACATCACCGCGTGATCCTGATCGACCGTCCCGGGCATGGCTGGAGCACGCGCGAACGCCGTCGAGGATCTCGACGCCCGGAATCCAGGCCCGCATGATCGACGAGGCGCTGGCAAAGCTCGGCGTCGGCAGCGCGATCTTCGTGGTGCATTCCTGGGCCGGCGCGCTGGGCGCGCGTATCGCGCTCGATTACCCGCGACGCGTCGCCGGTCTCGTGATGCTGGCGCCGGTCGCCTATCCGTGGCCCGGCGGCGTCGGCCGATACAACAAGCTCGTCGCCACGCCGGTGATCGGTCCGCTGCTCGCCTACACCGATCACGCTGCCGCTCGGCCATTGCTGCGCCGAACCCGGCGCGCGCGGCGTGTTCGCTGCCGCAGGCGATGCCGGATGGTTTTGTCAACAACACCGCGACGCCGCTGTTGCTGCGGCCGCGCGAATTCCTCGCCAACGCCCGCGATCTGGTGACGCTGAGGGCCGCGGTGGCCGAGCAGGCGCCGCGCTACGCCGACATCACCGCGCCGATCACGATCATCGCGGGCGACGCCGACAAGACGGTGTCGACGCAACATCCATTCGCGGCCGCTGGCGAAGACCGCACCGAACGCCAAGCTGATCGTGCTGCCCGGCGTCGGCCACATGGTCCAGTACGCCGCGCCCGATCTCGTGATCTCGGAGATCGAGGCGATCAACAACAGGATGGCACGGAGCACGGCGGCAGTCGCCAACTAGAACTATGCCGTGACATTTGTGCGCGAGCGCGTTAGCGCGAAAGGCGGCCACTGGTCTTGCGTCCTTGTCATTGCGCGAGGAACGCCCAGAGGTCGTTGACTTCTTTCTCGTTCTTGATGCCGGCGAATGCCATCTTGGTGCCGGGGATCTTCGCCTTCGGGTCCTTGATGTATTCCTGGAACTGGGCCTCGTTCCAGGTGATGCCGGAATTCTTGTTGGCGTCGGAGTAGGAATAGTCCGGCGCGGTGCCGGACTTGCGGCCGTCGAGCCCGTTGAGCTCCGGGCCGACCTTGTTCTTGGCGCCTTCGCCGATCGCGTGACAGGCCAGGCATTTGTTGAACGACGATCTTGCCGGCGGCGGCGTCCTGCGCCAGCGCGCGCGGATGCCGCCGCCGACGATGCGATGACAACCAGCGCGCTCAGTGTCAGATGTTTTCATGTGGTGCTCTTCGTGTCTTCCGGGTGAGGGTGCGGTGTCTGTCGTTGCATGCACGCGCTCGCGGATGGACAAGCCACGAAACGCTTGACAGGTTTCACCATGGCGGCTTGTCCCAGCGGATACTCGGCATTCGCCGCACCGCAATCCAACCTTCGGACGGCCTACCCAAAGCGGTCCAGACGTGCTTGATTTGCCATGACAAATCGATGAGCGCGGTGCTCGCGCACGGGCGCCGGAGGAAATGCATGACCATCATGATGCCGGCATCCGGATCAGGCGGTTCTGGATCGCCGCGACGCCATCGTGGCGGCGCTGCGCGCGATCGTGCCGGGCGAGGGCGTGATCGACAGCGCGGCCGAAATGCTGCCCTACGAGTCCGACGGCCTGATGGCCTATCGCCAGCCGCCGATGGTCGTGGTGCTGCCGGACACCACCGAACAGGTGTCGCAGGTTCTGAAATATTGCTTCGAGCAGGGCATCAAGGTGGTGCCGCGCGGCGCCGGCACCTCGCTGTCCGGCGGCGCGCTGCCGCTGGCCGACGGCGTGCTGCTCGGGCTTGGGCAAGTTCAAGCGCATCCGCGAGATCGATTTCGACAACCGCGTGGTGGTGACCGAGCCCGGCGTCACCAATCTCGCCATCAGCCAGGCGGTGGCGCATGCCGGCTTCTATTACGCGCCCGACCCGTCGTCGCAGATCGCCTGCTCGATCGGCGGCAATGTCGCGGAGAATTCCGGCGGCGTGCATTGCCTGAAATACGGCATGACCACCAACAACGTGCTCGGCTGCGAGATCGTGCTGATGTCAGGCGAGATCATGCAGGGTCGGCGGCAAGTCCGCCGAGACCAGCGGCTACGACCTGATGGGCATCATCACCGGCTCCGAAGGCCTGCTCGGCGTCATCACCGAGATCACGGTGCGGATCCTGCAGAAGCCGGAGACCGCGCGCGCGCTGATGGTCGGTTTCGCGCGAGGTCGAGGCGGCCGGCGAATGCGTGGCGCGCATCATCGGCGCCGGCATCATTCCGGGCGGCATGGAGATGATGGACAAGCCCGCGATCCACGCCGCCGAAGCCTTCGTCCACGCCGGCTATCCGCTCGACGTCGAGGCGCTGCTGATCATCGAACTCGATGGTCCCGGCGTCGAGGTCGATGAACTGATCGGCGGGTCGAGGCGATCGCGCAAGGCTGCGGCTCGACCACGCTGCCAGATTTCGACTTCGGAGGCCGAGCGCAATCTGTTCTGGGCCGGCCGCAAGGCGGCATTCCCGGCGGTGGGGCGGATTTCGCCGGACTATCTCTGCATGGACGGCACCATCCCGCGCGGCGCGCTGCCGCAGGCGCTGGCGCGCATCCGCGATCTCTCGGCAAAATACGATCTGCGCGTCGCCAACGTGTTTCATGCCGGCGACGGCAATCTGCATCCGCTGATCCTCTACGATGCCAACAAGCCCGGCGAGATGGAGCGGGCCGAGGCCTTCGGCGCCGATATCCTGCGGCTGCTGCGTCGAACTCGGCGGCGTGCTGACCGGCGAACATGGCGTCGGCATCGAGAAGCGCGACCTGATGCCGGAGATGTTCACCGAGATCGATCTCAACCAGCAGCAGCGGCTGAAATGCGCGTTCGACGCGCAGGGCCTGCTCAATCCCGGCAAGGTGTTTCCGACCCTGCACCGCTGCGCCGAGCTCGGCCGCGTGCACGTCCACGGCGGCAAGCTCGCTTTCCCGAACTTCCGCGGTTTTGGGGCCCGGGTGGCGACCAATGACTGATTTCTCGATAAGTGGGACGACGTGCGGTGAGCGAAGGGCGAACCGCACCCCGCCTGCTTTTCATCGACAACATCAGATGGACGACGATCGTTTTGGTGCTCAGCATGCACGCATGCGACACCTACAGCCCGTTTGGCGATTGGTACTGCGTCGACCGGCGTCCGGCGGGTCTTGGCACGCACGATCTTCTTTGGCGTTTACCAGAGTTTTCTGCAGGCGTTTTTCATGGCGGTACTCTTGCCCCATTGCGGGCTATTTACCACGCGGCCGCCTGCGATCGCAAGGGCTTTCACCGTTTCTCCGCGACCGCTTCGTCCGGCTCGGATTGCCGACGCTGCCAACGCTATTCGCTCGTGATAGGTCCGCATCACCCCGGTATTTCCCTGTCCTGGACATGGAAGCGGCAGCCTGGCCACCGGCCCTGGCTGCCGCATCTCAGGGACGGGGAGTGGCTGTCGGAGGCCGGACCGATGCCGGTTCTGCGCCGCGCTTTTGATATTTGCGGTTGTCCTACGCCCTTGTCCACGCCTGACCGGATGGAAAGAGCCCGGATCGAACCTGCCGTCGATCACCGGGGCGGAATGGCCAGGGTTGCGATATTCATCGCCATCATGGCGGCCTCGACCTTTCTGGTCCGTACCGGCGTGCGCGGGGACGCCTCGGTGCTCAACATGCACCCCGGCGATTTCCCCAATATATCCTCGCTGTTTGTCCGCCGGCACGTTCGGCTATCGGGGCAACTGGATCACGGAACTTTCCGAGCGCGCTTGCTTGCTGCATGGGGGCGCTCGCGATTTCCTTTGCAACCCCGCTGTTGGCAGCGCTTATCCTGTTTGGCGGTGGCTTGCAGGGCTGAGAGCGCGCAGTATGCCGGCGGGTTCAATCCGGTGAGCGCCGGAAAATGCCTAGTGGGAAGCGCTGGTCTGCGTGGGAGTGGGGTTTCTTGATGCTTTGCCGTCTACCGCCCGTTATTTCGACGCCTGCGGGACCGGCCAGCGCGCTGGTGGCTCTCCGAACAACGCGTTCGGCGTCCTACACTGATCCATCCACCGATCCCTGATCGGTTCCGCCATCCCTCCTGCGCCCGGTCGCGCTGAACGGGCTGGTGAAAGCCATGTTGCTGACGCTCGTTGCGGCCGTCGGCAGCTTCGCGGCATCCGCTTCTGTTCTGCGCAAGTCTCCGGTGCGCGCACGTGGTCTAGAGCTTCCGATGGACACGCTCCAAAGTACGCGACGCCAGGGACGTCGAGCAGGTGGTGCGCGCGGCGATCGCCAGCGAGCAGCCGCTGGAGATCATCGGCCATGGCTCAAGCGGCAGATCGGCCAGCCGATGGCGACCAATGCGCTGCTCGATCTGTCGGCGCTGAACGCGGTCACCTCCTACGAGCCGAACGAGCTGATCATCACGGTCGCAGGCCGGCGCGCCGCTCGCCGACGTGCAGTCGCTGATCGATTCCAGAACCAGCAATTCGCCTTCGAGCCGATGGACACCGCGCCGCTGCTGCGGCACGCCCGGCGATCGGCACCATCGGCGGCATGATCGGCGCTGGCCTCGCCGGTCCCGCGCCGGATCAAGGCCGGCGGCGCCCGCGATCATCTGCTCGGCGCGCATGCGGTGTCGGCTTCGGCGACAGCTTCAAGACCGGCGGCAGGTGGTGAAGAACGTCACCGGCTACGATCTCTGCAAGCTGCTGGCGGGCTCCTGGGGCACGCTCGCGGTCATGACCGAAGTGACGCTGAAGGTGATGCCGAGGCCGGAGAGCGAACGCACGCTGATGCTGCGCGGGCTCGACGACGTCACCGCCAACCGGGCGATGACGGCGGCGCTGGGCTCGCCGTTCGATGTCTCGGGCGCGGCGCATCTGCCGAATTCGGCGTTCCGGCCCGGCGGCGGGCGCGCTGGCCGGCCTCGGGTCGCCGGGGCAGGCGGTCACCCTGCTGCGGCTGGAAGGCATTGCCGCCTCGGCCGTCGCATCGCGCGGCTTCGCTCGGCAAGGCTGCTGGCGCCGTTCGGCGCGGTGGAAATCCTGCGAAGATGCCGCTTCTGCGGCGGTCTGGAGTTCGATCCGCGACGTCCAGCCGTTCGCGGCCGGCGGCGCGCTCGGCGCGCTGGCCGGTGTGGCGGATCGTCTGTCCGCCGGCCTCCGGCGGCGCGCTCGGTCAGGCGCTGGCGCGCGACACCGGCGGCGACGTGATCTACGATTGGGGCGGCGGCCTGATCTGGGCGGCGCTGCCGCCGAAGCCGGACGCGCAGGCGGCCGCTGGTGCGTCAGCGCGTCGAGGCCGCCGGCGGCCACGCCACGCTGATCCGGGCATCCGAAGCAGGTCCGGCGCCACGTCGATGTGTTCCATCCGCAGGCCGGCGGCCTCGCCGCGCTTGGCGAACGCGTCCGCCACAGCTTCGATCCCAAGAACATCCTCAACCGCGGCCGGATGGTGCGGGGATCGCGACATGAAAACCGAATTCTCGCTCGCCCAGCTCGCCGATCCCGATATCGCCGAAGCCGACAAGATCCTGCGCGCCTGCGTGCATTGCGGCTTCTGCACCGCGACCTGTCCGACCTATGTGCTGCTCGGCGACGAGCTCGATAGCCCGCGCGGGCGCATCTACCTGATCAAGGAGATGCTGGAGAAGGACCGGCCGCCGACGGCGGAGGTGGTCAAGCATATCGACCGCTGCCTGTCCTGCCTCGCCTGCATGACCACCTGTCCGTCGGGCGTGAACTACATGCATCTGGTCGATCAGGCGCGGGTCAGGATCGAGCGGGACTATTCGCGGCCGCTGACGGAGCGGCCGCTGCGCGCGGTGCTGGCCTTGGTGCTGCCGCGGCCTGAACTGGTTTCGCGCCAGCATGATCGCTGGCGCGGCTGGGCCGGCCGTTCGCGGCCCTGCTGCCGACGCCGAAGCGCGGCTCGGCGACGCCGACCTTGCTGCGGCGGATCAAGGCGATGCTGGCGCTGGCGCCCGGCCGCCTGCCGGCGCCGGGACCCGCCGGCGGCAGCGTGTTTCCGGCGCATCGGCGAGCGGCGCGGGCGGGTCGCGCTGCTGCAGGGCTGCGCCCAGCAGGTGCTGGCGCCGCGCATCAACCAGGCCGCCATCAATCTGCTGACGCGCCACGGCATCGAGGTCGTGCTGGTCAGGGACGAGCAATGCTGCGGCGCGCTGACCCACCACCTCGGACAGGACGGCGACGCGCTGGCGCGCGCCCGCGCCAACATCAACGTGTGGCAAAGGGAAGCGGAACAAAGCGGCCTCGACGCCATCCTGGTGACGACATCGGGCTGCGGCACCGTCATCAAGGACTATGGTTTCATGCTGCGCGAGGACCGCGATTTCGCCGGCGCTGCGGCGCAGATCTCCGCGCTGGCAAAGGATATCACCGAGTATCTCGGCGGCATCGATCTCGCGCCGTCGACAGCCAGCAAGGCGACGTCACGATCGCCTATCACTCCGCTTGTTCGCTGCAGCACGGACAGAAAATCACGCACGCGTCCGAAAGAATTGCTTTCCAAGAATGGATTCGTGGTGAAAGATGTACCTGAGAGCCATTTGTGTTGCGGTTCGGCGGGGACCTACAACATTCTCCAGCCCGACATTGCGAGCAGATTGCGCGATCGAAAGATCGCCAATATTGCGACAGTCAAGCCGGACATGATCGCTGCGGGCAATATTGGATGCATGGTGCAAATTGCCGGCGGTACGTCAGTTCCTGTGGTGCACACGATTGAGCTTCTCGATTGGGCGACAGGAGGTCCAAGCCTGGGCCAGGGCCGGATTGAATTGATCGATTGGCCCGCGCATGCAAGGACGACGCGGACGATTCGTAGCGCTCGACGGACATGGACCAGCGGCAACAGGAGGATCACGATGGCTAAAGCGAAGAAGAGCAAGAAGAGCAAGAAGGCCAAAAAGGCCAAGAAGGCCGTAGCGGCGAAGAAGAAGAAGCCGCGAAGAAGTCGTCGAAGAAGGCCGCGAAGAAATCGGCCAAGAAGACTGCCAAGAAAGCCGCAAAGAAGGCCGCAAAGAAGTCCGCCAAGAAGGCCGCGCCGAAGAAGGCCGCCAAGAAGAGCGCGCCGAAGAAGAAGGCAGCGGCCAAGCCGCCGCACCGAAGCCGGCAGCCCGCGATGGCGGCCCCGGCGCCTGAGCCGCGCCCGCGCCCGCGCCGAGCTGGGCGACGCCGAGTCCGAGCCGTCCGCACCGTCATGGGGATCCGGCTCGTCCAACGGACGGCGACCAGCAACTGTCGGCACGTCGCCTGACACGGGCACGATCTTTCGAAAGGCCGCAGCGTCCACCGCTGCGGCCTTTTTCGTTGAGGTCGGTTTGCTCGCCTGCCGCGTCCGGATTTTGCGGCCGGAACGATCTGAATCGGCAGGGCGCTCGACCGCGTGTCGTTTGACCGCCCGTTTTCGCAATTCCAGATGTCGCCCAGCCGACACGAGCAACCGTCAAAATTGTTGTGCGGAATGCAACACTTGCCAACAACATTTCGTCGAAACATGCAGAACGCCTAAAAAGGCGGCAGATGCTTGACTTTTTGCTTCACCGGCCATGACGCGCGCGTTCCAGATTGCGATCGTTGCGGAATTTGGTTGCAGTCGGTTATCGCTTGCCCTGGGGCGCCGGAGCCGGACTGTTCTAAGAAGGTGATGGGGATCGTCATGAAGAAACTGGCTTTGTTGGCAACGGCGCTGCTGGCAATGACTATCGGGTTCGGCTCTCGCTGCGGATATGGCCGTCAAGGCCGTGAAGGCGCCGCCGCCGGCTCCGTTCGATCCCTGGGATATCGCCTTCGGCAGCGCGATCATGAACGACTACATCTTCCGCGGCGTCACCCAGTCCAACCACAAGCCGTCGGTCGCCGCCTATTTCGAGCCGCGCTACAACGTCACCAAGGACCTGCAGCTCTACGTCGGCATCGCCGGCGAGAGCATCTCGTTCCCGAACCGCGCCGCGGCTGAAATCGACATCTACGGCGGTATCCGCCCGACCGTCGGCATGTTCGCCTTCGACTTCGGCGCCTGGGGCTACCTGTATCCGGGCGGACAGTGCTTCGGCGTCTCGGTCGGTACTCGCCGGCTACGGCGCAGCTTTCAGCCGGGCATCGACTCGGTGCGCCTCAACTGGCGGCCTGCCGATCAACGGCAACTTCGCCAAGAAGAGCGCGAGCTTCTACGAAGTCTACGGCAAGGTGAACGTCACCATCAACGACCAGTTCGCGGTCGGCTGCAACGAGTACTATTCGCCGAACTTCCTCAACCTCGGCGCCTGGGGCAACTACGCCTCGATCACCGGCAAGTGGACCGCGCCCTCGACCACCTTCGGCACCAGCGGCGTCGGCATGTACATCTCCGGCGAATTCGGCCGGCAGTGGCTCGGCACCTCGGATGCCTTCTACGGCACGACTGTTGCAGCCGCTTCGGCGGACCGTTCCCGGGCGGCATTCCTGAGCCGAGCTACAACACCTGGAACATCGGCATCGGCTTCACCTACAAGGTGTTCACGCTGGACCTCCGCTACTCCGACACCAACCTGTCGAAGGGTGACTGCAACGCCTTCACCAGCGACTACACCACCACCAACTTCAGCCACGGCAGCTTCATGACCGCGATCAATCCGGGCGGGCTTCGGCTCCAACTGGTGCGGCGCGGCCGGCATCGTCAAGCTCTCGGCTGACCTGACCGCGATGACCAACCTGAAGTAAGACCTTCCTGTCGAGACGGATCGGGGGCGGCAGAGCAATCTGCCGCCCCTTTGCTTTGTGGGCAGCGCCGAATGAAACGGGATTGGCGGCGCGCGGCACGTGAAGGCGATCGCCCGCAACGATCAGCCGGCATCGCGCTGGCCGGGCGCGGTCGCGGGCATCGGCGGCGCGATCGCCATCGGCGTCATGGAGTGGTTCTCGGTCGCCGCCCATTATCCGCTCGCCGTGATTCCGTTCGCGACCTCGATCGTGCTGGTGATCGGTTCGCCGGACGTCGGAGCCGGCGCAGCCGCGCGCGCTGATCGGCGGCCACGTGGTCGTCGGCGCCCTGGTCGGCTTCGCCGTGCTGAAACTGACCGGGCCGCAGGCCTGGGCGGCAGCCGCCGCGTCGGCCTGTCGATTCTCGCGATGTACGTCGACCGGGACCTTTCATCCGCCGGCGGGGATCAATCCGCTGCTGGTGGTTTCCGGCAACCTGCCATGGACGTTCCTGTTCGCGCCGGTGCTGGCCGGCGCGGTGCTGCTGACCGCCTTCGCCTGTGTCTGGCACCGCTGGGTCCGCCGCCAGGCGCATGGCCGCAGCGCTGGCTGTAGATCCGAAGGCTCGCGCGTATCGGCGTCTCGGCGCTCTCCACCGGCCTCCTGCAGCGCAAGCCGATCGCCGTCGCGGACCAGCATGACGTTGCGCTGATGGAAGGCTTCGAGCGTCGAGCGGTGGCCGATCGAGACGATGGTGGTCGCCGGCAGCTTCTCGGCAGCAGGCGGTAGAGCGCCGCCTCCGAGGGCTCGTCGAGCGAAGCGGTCGCCTCGTCGAGGAACAGATATTCCGGCGCATGCAGCAGCGCGCGCGCCAGCCCAAGCGCTGCTGCTCGCCGAGCGAGAGCATCCGGTTCCAGTGCGCTTCCTCGTCCAGCCGAGCGGCGAGCTGCGGCAGGCCGACCGCGACCAGCGCTTCCCGGACCTGCGTCGGCGCTGAAGGCGCTCGGCCTCGCCGGGATAGGCGATCGCTGCGTGCAGCGATCCGATCGGGAAATACGGCCGCTGCGGCAGCATCATCAGCGATGGCGTCGGCCGGGATCGCGATCGTGCCGTCGCCGAACGGCCAGATGCCGGCGATGGCGCGGAACAGCGTCGATTTGCCGGAGCCGGATGGGCCGGTGACAGCGTGCGCTCGCCGGCGCGCAGGCTGAGCGCCGTCGGCCGACGACCAGCGGCGCTGCCGTTCGGCAGACGTCACCAGCAGCTGCTGCAGGCTCGATCTCGCCGCTCTGCCGGCGTGACACGACGCCGATCGAGGTCGGGCTCGGTCGCCAGCGTCGCTGGCGCTCGTGATCGACATCTCAAATCCGTCGAGACGGGCGACGACCGCGCGCCAGTCCGCCATGCGTGCGGTAGATCGTGACGAAGAACGAAGCGCGTTCTGCACGCTTGCCGAAGGCGTTCGCCGGTCTGCGTCAGGCCGCCGAGTTGGATCTTGTCGGCGAAATAGGCCGGCGCGCACCAGAATGTAAGGGAAACACCACGGCGGCTTGCGAATAGCTCGAGGTGAACGCGGTCAGCCGCTTGGTCCGGCTCATGATGCCGTACCAGTTCGTCGACGACGTGGCCGAACCGCTCCGACAGCCGCTCGCGTTCGGCGCGCTCGCCCTGCAGCAGCGCGATCTGCTCGGAGTTTTCGCGCACCCGCACCAGGTTGAAGCGGAAATCGGCCTCGCAGCCGCTGCTGGTGGAAATCGAGCTTGACCAGCGGCGAGCCGATCCATTGCGTCAGCGCGGTGCCGAATATCGGCATAGATCAGCGCGCCCCAGACCAGATAGCCGGGGATCGCGAACTCGCTGCCGAACAGATGCAGCGGCGCGGCTGCCGACAAGTCCCCACAGGATGACGACGAACGGACGCCAGCGTCACGATCGAGTTCAGCAGTCCGACGTCCGATGTCCAGCGTCCGCTCGACGAACAGCTTGACGTCGTCGGCGATGCGCTGGTCGGGGTTGTCGGCCGCGTCGCCCTGCAGCTGCATGCGATAGTGATTGGCGCCATGCAGCCATTCGCCGAGATAGTGGCTGGTCAGCCAGCGCCGCCAGCGGATCTGAAGCCACTGATTGAGATAGAGCTGGTAGACCGCAAGCACGATGAAGCACGGTCGCCAGCACGCAGAAGACGCCGATCTCGCGGACGAAAGTCGTCCCGAGTCTTTCTCCTGCAGCGCATTGTAGAAGCGGTTGCTCCACTGGTTCAGCAGCACGTCGATCGCGACCAGCGCCAGCTCGATCGCGATCACCGCGGCGAGCAGGCCGCGGCCGGCCCATTTGTCCTCGGAACGGAAATAAGGCGCGGCGATCCGCCACACGGTCGCGAGCGTCGAGCGGATGTTGTTCACAGATTACCGTCTCCGGGGAATGGGCCTCAAGGCCCTGAAAGAATGGGAGAATCGAGACGATCTAGACTAAAGTCGTAGATTCCGCATGCCAGCGACGTCTTGTCGCAGCCTCGAGTCAGACCCTAGCATGGGCGCAACGGCGAGGGGGCGGGGACCTTCATACTTCGCGAGGTTGTGAGCGATCTTGGCGTAGCCGGATTCGCACCCGATTCCGCGCATTGCAGAGAGCTCCCGCGATCGCGCCAGGCGCGCCTGACCGTTCACGCTGGCCGGCGCGCGCATAACGGCGTGGGGAGAACCGCAATGTGGAATCAAATCTATAATCCGCTCGGCAACGCGGCGCTGTCGACGATCGCCGCCGCCATTCCGGTGGTCACGCTGCTGGTGCTGATCGCCAGCGGCAAGGTCAAGGCGCACATCGCGGCCATCATTGCCGTGATCCTGACCAACCTGATCGCGATCTTCATCTTCACCATGCCGGCGGGCATGTCGATCCGCGCCTCGCTGCTCGGCGTCGTGGCCGGCTTCTTCCCGATCGGCTGGATCGTGCTGAACGTCATCTTCCTCTACCAGCTCACGGTGGCGACCGGCCAATTCGAACTGTTGAAGCGCGCGGTCGGCGGCGTCACCGAGGACCGGCGCCTGCAACTGCTGCTGATCGCGTTTTCGTTCGGCGCGTTCTTCGAGGGCGCCTCCGGCTTTGGCACGCCGGTCGCCGATCACCGGCGCGGTCCTGATCGGGCTCGGCTTCTCGCCGCTCGCGGCCTCCGGCCTGTCGCTGATCGCCAACACCGCGCCGGTCGCCTATGGCGCGCTCGGCACGCCGATCCAGGGCCTCGCCTCGGTCACCGGCCTCGATCCCTACATCCTCGGCGCGATGGTCGGCCGGCAATTGCCGGTGTTCTCGCTGATCGTGCCGTTCTGGGTGGTGTGGGCGTTCGCCGGCTGGAGAGGCATGAAGGACGTCTGGCCGGCCATTCTGGTCACCGGCGTGTCGTTCGCGATCCCGCAATTCGTGATCTCGAACTACATCAACCCCTGGATCGTCGATATCGGCGCCTCGCTGATCTCGATGGGCTGCCTGATCCTGTTCCTCAAGGTCTGGCAGCCGAAGCAGCTCTGGCTGTCGCCGGCGCTGCGCGGCAGCGATGAATCGGCGGCGACCATGACCGCGCCGAAGCCGATGGACAAGACGCCGCTGACCCAGAGCGCAGCTGTGGAGCGCGTTGCTGCCGTGGATCATCGTCTGCATCGTGATGCTGATCTGGGGCAATGGCGCGTTCAAGACCTGGGCGAACTCGATCTTCGCCTGGAATTATCCGGTTCCCGAACTCGCACAACATGATCAACAAGGTGCCGCCGGTGGCGGCGAAGCCGACGCCGGAAGGCGCGGTGTTCGCGCTTCACCTATCTGTCGTTCACCGGCACGGGCATGCTGATCGCCGCGATCATTTCCGGCCTGCTGATGGGCTTCTCGCCGGCCAGGATGATCGCGGAATACGGCCGCACCATCAAGCTGTGCGCGATCTCGCTGATCACGATCTCGGCGATGCTGGCGATCGGCACGCTGACGCGGCTGTCGGGCGTCGACGCGACGCTCGGTCTCGCCTTCGCCGCAACCGGCGTGCTCTATCCCTTCTTCGGCACGCTGCTCGGCTGGCTGGGCGTGGCGCTGACGGGATCGGATACCGCGCTCGAACATCCTGTTCGGCAATCTGCAGAAGATCACCTCCGAACAGCTCGGCCTGTCGCCGGTCCTGATGGCCGCCGCCAACTCCTCCGGCGGCGTGATGGGCAAGATGATCGACGCGCAGTCGATCGTCGTCGCCTCCACCGCGACCAACTGGTACGGCCACGAAGGCACGATCCTGCGCTTCGTGTTCCTGCATTCGATCGTGCTGGCCTGTCTCGTCGGCCTCCTGGTGATGCTGCAGGCCTATGTCTATCCGTTCACGGCGATGGTCCTGAAATAGGACGCCGGCCTCGTCGAGCGAACGAATCCCCGCAGGCCAGCGCCGCGGGGATTTGCTTTTGCAATAGACTTTTTCTTTTCGGACCGGTCTGGCCAATGTCATATTCGTCCACATAGAACGTCGCGCGGCGTTGGACGCGCCGCAAGTTTCTCGAGAGGTTGCATGATTTCTGCTGACACGGATTTTCAAATGCGCGGCTGGCCGCTTCGGTCCTGTTCGCGGCAGCCTTGAATGCCGGCCAGCCCACGCCGAGGACGAATTCCCGTTCGGCCTGGAGATGACGCTTGATGCCGCGCGTCAGCCCGGCTCGAAGCGGCTGCCGACGCTGGAGATCGGCGACAGCCGGCGAGGTGGTCCTCGAACTCTGGTGCAAGGGCGGCAAGGGCCAGTTTTCGGTGGCGGGCAATACCGTGATCTTCGTCCCCGGCGCGATGGAGGATCGTTCCTGTCCGCCGGACGCGCGCGCAGGCCGACGATGAGCTGATCGCCGGCGCTGAGCGAAGCGGCGACCTGGAAGCGGCAGGGCGATTTCGTGTCGTTCGTCGGCGCCAAGACGCTGCGCTTCCGGCATCAATACCAACTAGCTCTGCCACCGCTCCGGGGGCCGCTCGCTGCTATTTCCACCGGCGTCGTCGGCATCCCAGCGCTGGCCCTTGAACTCCTTGGCCAGCGCCTCGATCGAGCCGTTGTCGTCCTTCGGTTCGCCGCCTTCCTCGTCGCCGGTGGATCTTCCGGACAGGTTCAGCTTCGGCCCCGGGCCTTCATCCGCGGTCGTGATCACGGGGCTCGAGATCCACAGCATCAGCCGGTCGGATGCGCCCGGCTTGTCCGGCTGATACCAGCGCGGTGATCTCGATGCGTTTCGGTCAGGCGCGAGCGCCGGATAGACCTGGCTCGGCCGCTTGAAGCGTCAGCTTCAGCTTTCCGGTATTGGCGTTCCAGTCCGCGCCCGACGGCTTGGCGGCAAGCGTCTCTGCTCAGCACGCCGGACATCGCGGCCGCGATCTTGTCCTTGTTGACCTTGTCGCCGTCGCGCCAATCGGCGGCGGCAAAGCGGATGGTGCGGTCCATCTCGACGCTGCCGCTGGTCCAGCCCGCCGCGACCACGCCGGGCATCGACCTGGCCTTGGCGATCAGCGCGGCCGCGCGCTCCGGATCGACCGTGAGGTTGATGGTCTGCTCGCCGGCGCGCAGCGCATCGCAGGTGACCGTAAGGCTGCTCAGGCCGACCTCGACGGCCTCGCCCTTCAGGCTCTTGAGGAAATCCAGCGCGGCATCGAGCTTCGACCCGCACGCCGACCGATTCCGGCGAGACTTCGGTAAAATCCTTCGGGGCCGGCGTGATGCCGTCGTCGCTGGTCTGGTTTTCCAGAAATTCCTTCTCGCTGAGATCGGAATTGTCCGTCGACGTCACTTCGGTCACGGTCTGGCCGATGGTGATCTGGCCGCGGAATTCGAAACTGTCGCCGGTCGGCTTGCGCAGCAGCTTTGACGGTGACCGGCAGCTTGTCGCCGATGCTCTGCGTGGTGCCGGTCAGGTTCTGGCCGTTGACGGTGAGGTTGGCGACGAAGCGGTCCTTGCGGTCAGAGCCCTTCTCGGCGGGATAGCAGACGTCGAGGACGGCCGCCGTGACGTTCTTGCCCTGGCGGGTCTCCTTCAGCACCGACGTCGGCATTGCCGTCCATCAGGCCGTCGATCGCGGTGAAATACCGTGTCTCGTTGCGCGCCGGGCGCGGTCTTGGACGGCAGCTTCATCTGGGCGAAAGCGAGCGTCCGGCGAGACCGTCATCAGACCGAGCAGGCAGAGCAGAAGCGCGCGCATATGAAATTTCCTCGAACGGACAGAATCGGCATCGTCGTAACTAGCAAACCTCCATGTCATTCGGCCAAAAAGAAGGCCGCCCGGAGGCGGCCTTCGATCAGATTGTCGGTGGGCGCGGCCGGGCTCTAGAAGCCCATGCCGCCCATTCCACCCATGCCGCCGCCACCGCCCGGCATCGGCGGGCGCCGGCGTCCTTCGGCAGTTCGGCGACCATGGCTTCGGTGGTCACCAGCAGGCCGGCGACCGAGGCAGCGTCCTGCAGCGCGGCGCGCACCACCTTGGCCGGGTCGATGATGCCCTTGTCGACCATGTCGACATATTCCTCGGTCTGGGCGTCGAAGCCGAAGGTCTCCGACTTGTTCTCGAGGATCTTGCCGACCACGATCGAGCCCTCGACGCCGGCATTCTCGGCGATCTGGCGGACCGGAGCTTCCAGCGCCTTCAGCACGATGTTGATGCCGGCCTGGACGTCGGAGTTGTCGTTGGTGATGCGGCCGACCGCCTTCTTGGCGCGCAGCAGCGCCACGCCGCCGCCCGGCACGATGCCTTCCTCGCACCGCCGCGCGGGTGGCGTTGAGCGCGTCCTCGACGCGGTCCTTCTTCTCCTTGACCTCGATCTCGGTCGCGCCGCCGACGCGGATCACCGCGACGCCGCCGGCGAGCTTGGCCAGCCGCTCCTGCAGCTTCTCGCGGTCGTAGTCGGAGGTGGTCTCCTCGATCTGCGCCTTGATCTGGCCGACGCGGGCCTCGATGTCCTTCTTCTTGCCGGCGCCGTTGACGATCGTGGTGTTCTCCTTGTCGATCACGACCTTGCTTGGCGCGGCCGAGCATCGTTGACGGTGACGTTCTCGAGCTTGATGCCGAGGTCTTCCGAGATCAGCTGGCCGCCGGTCAGGATCGCGATGTCTTCCAGCATCGCCTTGCGGCGATCGCCGAAGCCCGGCGCCTTGACGGCGGCGACCTTCAGGCCGCCGCGCAGGCGTGTTGACCACCAGCGTCGCCAGCGCCTCGCCCTCGACGTCCTCGGCGATGATCAGCAGCGGCTGGCCGGACTGCACCACCGCTTCCAGCACCGGCAGCATCGCCTGCAGGCCGGAGAGCTTCTTCTCGTGCAGCAGCACGTAGACGTCCTCGAGCTCGGCCGTCATCTTCTCGGCATTGGTGATGAAGTAGGGCGAGAGATAGCCGCGGTCGAACTGCATGCCCTCGACGATCTCGACCTCGGTGTCGAGCGACTTGTTCTCCTCGACCGTGATCACGCCCTCGTTGCCGACCTTCTGCATCGCCTGCGCGATCATCTTGCCGATCGCGGTGTCGCCGTTGGACGAGATGGTGCCGACCTGGGCGACCTCGGCGGAGGAGCCGACCGGCTTGGCGCGCTTCTCGATGTCCTGACCACGGCGTGCGACCGCGATGTCGATGCCGCGCTTGAGGTCCATCGGGTTCATGCCGGCGGCGACCGACTTGGCGCCTTCGCGCACGATCGCCTGCGCCAGCACGGTCGCGGTGGTGGTGCCGTCGCCGGCGGTGTCGTTGGTCTTCGAGGCGACTTCGCGCACCATCTGCGCGCCCATGTTCTCGAACTTGTCCTCGAGCTCGATTTCCTTGGCGACGGTGACGCCGTCCTTGGTGATGCGCGGAGCGCCGAAGCTCTTGTCGATGCACGACGTTGCGGCCCTTGGGGCCGAGCGTCACCTTCACCGCATTGGCGAGAATGTCGACGCCGCGCAGCATGCGGTCGCGCGCGTCGCCGGAAAATTTAACGTCTTTGGCAGCCATTTGGTTACTCCTGATGATGGTACGTCATTGCCTGCATCCTGAGTCGTCATTGCCGGGCCTGTACAGGCATCCATCGTCTTCGAAGGATGAGCTTGTCCGAGCGATGGATGCCCTTCGAGACGGCAGCTGCGCGTGCTCCTCAGCGATGAGGTGGCGTGCTCAGCTCAGCACGCCCATGATGTCGGACTCCTTCATGATCAGGAGTTCCTCGCCGTCGAGCTTGACCTCGGTGCCCGACCATTTGCCGAACAGCACGCGGTCGCCGACCTTGAGGTCGATCGGGATCAGCTTGCCGGCCTCGTCGCGGCCGCCCGGGCCGACGGCGGTGATTTCGCCCTGCGAGGGCTTTTCCTTGGCGGTGTCGGGAATGATGATGCCGCCCTTGGTCTTCTCTTCGGCGTCGATGCGCTTGACCACGACGCGGTCGTGCAGCGGACGGAATTTGGATTTTGCCATGACGTTCCCTTGAAGCCTTGGAAGGCTTGGTTTCAGGTCTGGTTCATCGAAACTGGCGCGGAATGCCGGGCCTGTCGATGCCGTCCAGGGCGGGACGGTTGCGGCCCTTAGCAATCGTCGTATTTGAGTGCTAATCGTGGGCCGGGAAATATGGCTTGGCGCCGATCCTGTCAAGCAAGAGGGGTTAAGGCCTTGGTGAGGCCAATATAGGATGCTGCCACGGAAACCAAATCGGAGCAGCGGCGTAATTTTACGGACGTCATTGCTCCGGCTGACGTTTTGCGCTTGGCTGCAGTGACGGGAGCGGCCGGGAATTGTTCGGGGGAATGCCGGATGATCAGGTCACGTAACGCGCGTCACGGTTGCCAGTCTGGCGATCGCCTCGGCGCTGACGCTCTTCCTGGGGGCGTGCAGCAGCACGAGCCTGCCGTCGCTGTCGTCCAGTCCGGCGCCGGACGCCGAGCCCGGCGTGGCGCCGGAAATGCCGGCGACCATCCGCTCCGACGAGATCGTCGGCCGCTGGGGCCTCGCCTCGTTCCAGAATCCGAACGACCGCGCCCGCACCGAAGCGATGGCGCGCGGCCAGTGCAAGCAGCCTTACGTGATCGGCGCCGGCCAGTCCGGCGGCGTGGTCATGCATCTGGCCGACCAGGCCACCCCGCAGGAATTGCGGCTGAAGGGCAGCCCGAGCGGCAAGAACTATATCGGCCCGGCCGGGCCCGACCGCCCGGCGAGCAGGACCGCGAGATCGTCTCGTTCGACGGCCGCGTGCTGATCACCCGCTTCATCGACAAGGATGCCGCGACCCGTTACGGCAACATGGTCTACGTCCGCTGCGCGCCGCGGGCGTGATGTTGAGACCCTTGCTCGTCATGCCCGCGAGGCGGAGCATCCAGTACGCCGCGGCCTCTCGGCTGAATTGCTGACGTCTCTGGAATACTGGATCGTCCGCCCCAGTGCGCAATTGCGCACAAGGCGGACGATGACAGCAGTGGACGGCGACCGAACAAAAACGCCGGCATCGCTGCCGGCGTTTTTGTTTAGTCTGCGTTGACCGGCCCGATCAGTTGAACAGCGCGTCGATGTCGTCCTGCGAGGCGTGGCCGACGTCGCCGTCCAGCTTCGGGCCGTTGAGCAGCTTGGCGTCGCCCTCGCGGGTGTCGACGATCGGCGGGGCGTGCGCCTTGATGGCGTCGACGCCGCCCCAGATGTCCATCATCTCATTGATGTGCTGCTCGATGAACTTCATCGTGCTCATCACCTTGCTGATGCGCTGGCCGGTGAGGTCCTGGAAGTTGCAGGCCTCGAAGATCGCGACGACGCGCTCCTGGATTTCCTCGCTGAGCAGCTTCTGCTGGTCCGGCGAGATGTTCTTGGACAGCGCGGTGGCGGCCTGGTCGATCGCCTCGGCGGCCTCCAGGATCTGCTGGGTGGCCTGTTCGGTGCCGCCGACGACGGCGCCGAGCTCGCCATTGACCTTGGCCATTTCCTGGCCGTCAAAGCTCTTGCCGTGCAGCACCGCGATTTCGCGCTTGGTGCGGTTGATGGCGTCGTGGATCAGGTCGAGCTCGACCTTGAGCTTTTCGCACTGCTCGATCTGGGCGCGGTAGGTTTCGAGCAGCGCATGCGCTTCGCGCGATCTCGCGCGCGATATCGTGGCGACTGCCGGTCTCCTTCGTCGCCGGGCGCGGCCGGCGCCGACGGCCATCTGTGCGCGGATGGCGCGCAGCTCGGCCATGATCTCGCGGATGCATCGGACCGATCTCGCCGCCTTCGACGACGACAGGCATCGAGCATTGGCACGTCGCCCAGAATGGCTTGTTCAACACGAAAACGCTTGCGATTGACCGACATGAGTTGTCATTCCCACCCCTTCACTCCGTGCTGTTTTACACAGATGCGATTTAACGCGAGGTTCACGCCGGAACAGTTTCGTGCAGAGCGTTTGCAAGCCGCCGCACACCAGCGATTAACCATGAGCGGTCCGCGTTCATGCAAAATAAACGCTACCGGACAAATTCGGCGCGCGATTGACGACGTGGTGAATCGAAACGCCTGATTCTGTTTACCAAACCGATCAGGTTTTGATTTGTATTGATCGCGTGCAGCGGCGCTTCGTCTGGCCGCGGCACCATCCGAGTGACGAAACAGTACAGAGTACGTCGATGTCAGAAAATGTCTCTCGCGCTCCTTGCCGGCGCGTCCTTGCCTGATGCGGCTCGCCGGAACGCGCTGGCGATCGACGGGCGCCGCGCTCCGAACCGAGCGTGATCTATTCCTACCAGCCGCGCAGCCGGCGCCGGTGCGCACCGGCCCCTACGCCCGAGCGCTCGCAGCATGGGCGGCGGCTTCATCGAATTCCTGTTCGGCGACAGCCCGCAGGGCAGGCGCTATCAGCGCGAGCCGATGTATCAGCAGCAGCCGGACTACGGCTATGGCGGGCGGCGCTCGCTGCTGCCGCCGATGGATCCGCAGCAGCGATGCCGCCAGCAGCAGGAAGAGGCCGCCGATCCCGCGCAGCGTCCGTTCGATCCGAGATACGAGAAGCAGGTCGTCGACTATCACGGCAAGGAAGGCGCCGGCACCATCGTGGTCGATACGCCGAACAAGTTCCTGTATCCTGGTGCAGGGCGACGGCAAGGCGCTGCGCTACGGCATCGGCGTCGGCCGGCCCGGCTTCACCTGGTCGGGCGTCAAGACGATCTCCGCGCAAGAAGGAATGGCCGGCCTGGACCCCGCCGCCGGAAATGCTGGCGCGCCGCCCCGATCTGCCGCGGCACATGGAAGGCGGCCCGCAAAATCCGCTCGGCGCGCGCGCGATGTATCTGGGCTCGTCGCTCTATCGCATCCACGGCTCCAACGAGCCCTGGACCATCGGCACCAACGTCTCGTCCGGCTGCATCCGGATGCGCAACGAGGACGTGATCGATCTCTACGGCCGCGTCGGCGTCGGCGCCAGGGTCGTCGTGATCTGATCGGTCAGTCCGAGATCCGAATCAAGCGGCCGCTCGATCGGAGCGGCCGTTTTCGTTTCAGGGTCCGACGTAAGCTCAGGCGTAATCGCTGTCGCCGTCGCCGCCGCCATCGTCGTCAAAGCCGTCAGGAATCGTGGTCGCCATCGTCGTCAGTAGTCGTCATTCGACGCCTGGTCGAACAATCCCGCGCGCGAACCGTAATCAGTTGTCGCCGCGCTGGCCGCCGGACGAGCCGATGTCGTTGATCCCGGCGTCCCGCGCCAGATCGCTGCTCGGACTGGTCGCTCCACGGCTCGGCTTCGGTGTCGCCGGCCGAGGCCGGCGGTATCGGCGAACGCCTGCTGGTTGCCGCCGCCGCCCATCATGCGAGCGGATGCTGCCGAGCAGCAGCCGAGCCACCGACCACGCCGGCCGCCGCCGCCGCCGCGGTTCCGAGGAACGAGCCGCCACCGCCGCCGAACGGCGACTGACCATAAGGCTGACCGTATTGCGGGCTGGCCATAGGGGCTGGCCGTAGCCGGCTGGCCATAGCCGTGTCCCGGCGCTGGCGACTGCTGCATCGCCTGTCCGCTGTTCCAGACCGGCCCGCTCGGATCGCAGCCCATGTCGGGGCGCGCGGACCGTTCGGCACTGAGCCGCGCTGCTGCGACTGGTTCTGCCCGAAGATCGCGTCGCGCATCGAGATCGAGGAAGCCGCCGGATTGCTGGTTCTGTTCGCCGCCGCGCGCCGCTTCCAGTTCCTGGATGCGGTCGTTGGCGCGCTTCAGCGCCTCGTCCTGCACCAGCGCGGTCTGCACCAGCGCATAGACGCGCGTTGGGCGCCTTGCGCAGGCCCTGCATGATCGCCGACATCGCCTCGGGATCACGCGGCGCGTTCTCCAGTTTGGCGAGCCGGTCGAAAAGATCGTCAATCAATTGGCGTTCTTGCGGTGTCATGGCCGTTCTCCATCGCGTCGAGTGCGTCGCAAGCGCGAGAAGGATGTAGGGCCGCCTTTGTGTCGCCAAGTAGTGGGAGGGCGAATTAAATTTCATCGTATGCGACAAAACGACCGGGCCGGTTTTCCTGAGCGTTGTCAACTCAATGTAACTTTGTTCGCCGCCAGCAGCGCGGCAAATGCCGCGCCTGCCAGATAGCGCGTGTTCGGCCTCGCGCTGGGTGGTCAGGGGATCGAGGCTGACCAGCGTGTCGTCGACAGAAGCCGGGATGGCACATCACCAGGCCGCCGTCCGGCAAGCCGTCGAGGAACTGCCGCATCAAGCTCGCCGAAATCGGGCGCGTTCGGAAAATCATAGGCGCCGGCAAACGCCGGATTGAACGGGATGTTCGGCGCGCGCGGCGCGTTTGCGGAATTGCGCGCTGAGAATATCGAGCACCAGCGCCTTGGGCGCGCCGAGCCGTTGTGCGAGCGGCTGGTTGCGTCCGCCCTGCCGGACCCACGCGTCGGGTGCGGTCTTCCTTCACCGCGCGCAGAAAGGCATCGCGCACCTGCGGGAACAATTGCACGTGCTGGTGGCCGTCGACGAAATCGGGCGCGCGGCCGAACAGGTCCTTGAACGCCGCGAGTTGCACCATCAGTTCGGCATGGATCGATCTCGGGATCGAGCCGCCGCAACAGGCCCGGCGCGCAGCAGTTTCGGGAACGGCCAGGAACATGCCGCCATCGGTCGGCCGGAAATGCATGGTCAGCGGACGGAACGGCGCGGTCAGCGTCGCGTGCAGGCCGATCGCGCAGCGCGGGCTCTCGGCGGCGACGCTCTTGCAGCGCCGCGACCTCGTCGCGCCCGATCGCTGCGCCCACCACCATCACCGAAGTCGCATTGAGCCGGCCGCGCCCGATCAGGTCGCGAATGGCGCGGTTGACGCCCTCGGCTCAAGCCGTAATCGTCGGCGCACAGCCAGATCCGGCGGAGCGGCGCGGCATCGTTCATTCGGCCGCGGTCCGTTCGCTGGCGCTCGCTGCGGCGTCCGTCATCGGCGCGCTTCTCGCTGTGCTCGGCGACGAAATAGATCGGACGCGCCTTCAGCTCGGAGAGGATCTTGCCGATATATTCGCCGACGATGCCGATCATGATCAGCTGCACGCCGCCGATCGTCATCAGGCCGATCACCAGCGACGGATAGCCGGGGACCTGCTTGCCGGTGGTCAAGACCTCCCACAGGATCGACAGGCCGAACAGGAACGCCATGGTGCGCGAGCAGCACGCCGAGCAGGCTCGCAAAGCGCAGCGGCGCCACCGAGAACGAGGTCAGGCCCTCGATCGACAGCCCGATCAGCCGGCCCGGGCTGAAGGTGGTGACGCCATGCGGCGCGCGCGCCGGTTCGTAGTCGACGCGGATCTGGCGAAAGCCGATCCAGCTCGCGAGACCCTTGAAGAAGCGGTTGCGCTCGGGAAGCTGTCGCAGCGCTGCCGCCGCGCGCGGCGACAGCAGGCGGAAGTCGCCGGCGTCCTCGCGGGATCTTCTGCCGCGCGCCCCAATTGATCAGCGCGTAGAAGCCGTGCACCGCCGACGCGGCGCAGGAACGGCTCATTGTCGCGATGGGCCTTGGCGGTATAGACCACGTCGTAGCCGTCATCGATCCAGTGGCCGACCAGTCTGCTCGACCAGGGTCGGCGGATGCTGGCCGTCGCCGTCCATGAACAGCACCGCGCCGCGCCGGGCATGGTCGAGGCCCGCCATCAGCGCCGCTTCCTTGCCGAAATTGCGCGACAGCGACACCACCTGGACGTCGAGCGCGTCGGCGGCAAGCGCGCGCGCGATCACAAGCGTGGCGTCCGCGCTGCCGTCGTCGACATAGACCACTTCGCAGGCAGAGGCCGTAGCGCTGGCGCAGCGTTCTGGCGAGGCCGATCAGCCGCTCATGCAGCAGTGCGAGGCCGGCGGCCTCATTGTACAGCGGCACGACGATCGACAGCCCCTGCGCCGCGGCATTGGCCGCGGTGGTGGAGAGGCCGGAAACGTCAGAGCCAAGCGTCATCGATCAGGTTCCAATTCTTGCACAACAGCATATGCTACCCGCCGCCACCTGTCGCAACGATGAACGAAACCGACGCCTCACCTGCCGCAGGAACGCCTCGAGCCTGGCGAATGGCAGCGGATTTTCGCGGTCCATCACATAGTCGAGCGAGGCGACCGAAACCGTCTCGGCGCCGTGCTGGCGCAGAAAACTGCCGAGCGCGTAGAGCTGCATCGGCGGGCAGTGCAGCGTCAGCATGCCCGAGGAGGTCGGCCCGCCGAACGGCGCCACCACGCCAAAGCGGTTATGCGCCTCTGCGAGCAGCGCGTCGTTGCAGCCGGCAAAGCGGGTGCGCACCTCGCGATATTTGCTGGCGCGGGCACGCGCGGCGATGTGATCCAGGATCACGCGCGCCGTCTCGCGGGCCTCCGCCGACCAGTCGGCCTCCTTCGAGGCGACGAGGTTGGCCTGGCTGCGCAGGATCACGCCGTCGTCGAGCACCTTCAGCCCGTTGGCGGCGAGCGTCGCGCCGGTGGTGGTGATGTCGACGATCATTTCGGCAGTGCCGGCGGCCGGCGCGCCTTCGGTGGCGCCCGCGCTTTCGACGATGCGGTAGTCGACCACGCCGTGGGTGGCAAAGAAGCCCCGCGTCAGATTGATGTATTTGGTCGCGACCCGCATCCGCCGGTTATGCTGCTGCGCGAAAGCCTGCGGCGACGTCGTCGAGATCGGCCATGGTGCGGACGTCGATCCAGGCCTGCGGCACCGCGACCACGACATTGGCGCTGCCGAAGCCGAGCGTGTCGATCAACAGCACGCGCTTGTCGGCATCCGCAATGCTCTCGCGCACCAGATCCTCGCCGGTGACGCCGAGATGCACCGCGCCGCGCGCCAGTTGCGAAGCGATCTCGCTCGCCGAGAGATAGGCGATCTCGACATGGTCGAGGCCGGTGATGGTGCCGCGATAGTCGCGCGCGCCGCGCTGCTTTGACAGTGAAAGCCCGCGCGCGCGAAAACGCCTCGGCGTTTTCCTGCAGGCGTCCCTTGGAGGGAACGGCGAGAACGAACGGCGCGCTCATGCGACGGCTCCGCCCATGCCGCGCGCAGGTTTTGCAAGCTGCGTCAGCGTCTCGATCCAGACCGAGAATCCGACCGCGGCGATCGGCTCGGCCGCGCCGAGCTGCGTCATCAAGCCATCATAGCGGCCGCCGGCCACCAGCGGCTCGGTGCCGTTGCCCCTGGCGTGCAGCTCGAACTCGAAGCCGGTGTAGTAATCGAGCCCGCGCCCGAACGACGTCGAGAACAGCGCTTTCCTGGTGTCGATGCCGCGCGCGGCCATGAAGCCGACGCGGCTTTCGAACTGCGTCGATCGCGGCTGATAGCTCGAGCTTCGCGTCCTCGGCCAGCGCGCGCAATTGCGAGACCGAGTCGTCGGGATCGCCCGCGATCGAAAGGAAGCGCTTGATGACGGCAACGGCGTCGCGCGGCAGCGCGCCGGCCTTCAGCGTCGACTGCTCGAGGAAGCGGTCGGCGATTTCGGCCACGGTGCGGCCGCCGACATTGGTGGTGCCGGCAATCGACATCAGGTCGGTGACCAGCGCCAGCGCCGCCTTGCGGTCGGAGCCGGCCAGCGCCGCCAGCACGCCCTCATATTCGTTGCGGCCCGGCGCGGTCGCGAGCGTCAGCCGCTCGATGTCGTCGACCAGTGCAGACCTTGCGGTTGAAATCCTTGACCAGCCGCCGCCGCCAGACCGGATAGAGCCCGAGCGCGTCGATCAGGGCGTTGAACAGCGCGACGTCGCCGGTGCGGATTTCGACGTCGGTCAATCCGAAGGCCGCGGTCGCCTGCAGCGCCAGCGCCAGCATTTCGGCGTCCGCCGCGGCGCGGTCCTGCCGGCCGAACGATTCGATGCCGGCCTGCAGGAACTCGCTCGGCCGTCCTCCGCGATAGCGGAACACCGGGCCGAGATAGCTGAAGCCCGCGGGCTCGCCGGCGCGTGAAGAGGCGAGGTAGTCGCGCGCCACCGGGATCGTCAGGTCCGGCCGCAGGCACAATTCCTCGCCGCCCGGGTCGGTGGTCAAATACAGGCTCTTGCGGATGTCCTCGCCGGAGAGGTCGAGGAACGGCTCGGCCGGCTGCAGGATGTCAGGCTCGGTATGGACGTAGCCGGCCTGCGCAAACGACAACAGCAGCGCGTCCGCCCATTCGGCGGACCCGGCAGCACTGCGGGCGGCGGCGTTTACGGTCATTTCGACGTCCAAATAGCCTGATAAACGGGTTCCAGACAGGTTCCCACGCGGTTGGCGCAGCCCTTAGCACGGCCCACGCGGGGTTTCGACAGGGATCTGGCCAAGTCGCCTTAATCGAAGTCCCTTAATGCAAGTCCCTTAATGTGGGGTGCCTTAGCGAGTGGGGCCCGCCTTGGCTAGTCCGTCTGGCGCCAGTCGCCCAGCACCGCCTGCACCAGCGCCAGTGCCGCCACGCCGGCGGTGTCCGCCCGCAAGATCCGCGGCCCCAGCGACAGCCGCACGATATGCGGCTGCCGCAGCAAGCAGTGCCCGCTCTTCCTCGGCAAATCCGCCTTCGGGACCGATCAGCACGTCGATGCCGCCAGCCGCACTTGCGGCCTCTCGCAGCGCCTGCAGGGGATCGCTGACGTCCGGTGGCCTCGTCGCAGAACACCAGTAGCCGCACAGGCTGCGCGCTGGCTCAGGAAGCGCTCCAGCGGCATGGGATCGGCGACCTCGGCCAGGCTGAGGATGCCGCACTGCTCGGCGGCCTCGATCACATTGGCGCGCATCCGCTCGCCATTCATTCGCGCGACCTGGGTGTGGCGGGTCAGCACCGGCTGCAATCGGGCCGCGCCCATCTCGACCGCCTTCTGCGCGATGTAGTCGAGCCGGGCGTGCTTTAGCGGCGCGAACACGTAAGTCGACGTCCGGCAGGCGGTCCTGCGGCCGGGTCGGCCTCCTTGATCGGTGAGGATGTCCGGCCGCTTGCGCCCGCCGATCTCGGCGCGCCATTCGCCGTCGCGGCCGTTGAACACCAGCACCGTGTCGCCCGCCGCAAGCCGCAGCACATTGCCGAGATAATTGCTCTGGTTCCGCTCCAGCGGCACGACTCGCGCCCGCGCCCAAAGCGGCGTCCACGAACAGGCGGGGCGCGCGAAAGTCGTAGTCAGGCATCTGTCAAAAGTCCGATTCCGCGCCGCTTTTAGCCTAAAGCGTTATGATCGGGCGCAATTTTTGAGGAACAACGCGTCCCTACGCCGCGCTGTTGCCCCAATCCACGGGTTGTTAAGCACCTTCAGGGATCGTAAAACGCCATCCGAGGTGATTTGCGCTTCGAATCGGAAGATTTGGGCCCTGGATTTACCGGAGAAACACCCTTGATCATCCGCCGCCTGATTGCGCCGCTGACCGCCGCAATCGTCACCTTCCACGCCGGTCAGGCCTTTGCCCAGGGCGCGTTTCCCGCGCCGCTGCCCAGTCAGGCCACGACGCCGGCAAACAATGCCTCGCCATTTCCGCCGGTCAACGGCGCTGCGCCAACCGCCGCGGTTGGCGCACCTTCGCCGTTCCCGAGCGCCGGGGCCGCGCCGCTCGCGGGCGGCCGCGGGGCGTTCTCGCCGGCTCCCCCGACGGCGTCGTCATCGGATGCCTGCATGAAGGGATTCGCTCCCCTTGCGCGAGGAGACCGAAAAGCGCGGCAAGCTGATCAAGGCGGCGGGCGACCGGCATGCGCCCCCGATGAAGCCTGCAAGCTGATCGGCAATTACAGCAAGGCCGAATTGACGATGCTCGCCTATGTCAAGAAGAACGCGGAAAAATGCGGAATTCCGCCGCAGATCGCCGAGCAACTGCAGGCCGGCCACAAGAACACCGAGGCGATGCAGCAGAAGGTCTGCGCGGTGGCGCAGCAGGCGCAGGCCCGCGGACCGGCCGGCCCGAGTCTCTCGCGAAGTGCTGGGCTCCTCGGCCGCGCTGCCCGAGGCGACGCCGACCAAGAAGGGCGGCAGCACGTTTGATACGCTGAACGGCAACGTTCTGACGCGGTGAATTTCCGATGAGCGACGTGACCGCCCGTGTTGCCGATGCCACCGGCAACTGGGTTGACACGCACGCGCCGGCCTGGTCGCGGCCCTATTTGCGGCTCGCGCGTTTTGATCGCCCGATCGGATCGTGGCTGCTGTTGATGCCGTGCTGGTGGGCGGCGGCGCTCGCCGCCGGCGTCATCAGCGACATCCGCCAATTGCCGCTCGTCATCGTGCTGTTCTTCATTGGCGCCTTCGTGATGCGCGGCGCGGGCTGCACCTGGAACGACATCACCGACCGCGATCTCGACGCCGGGGTCGAGCGGACGCGGTCGCGGCCGATTCCCGCGGGCCAGGTCAGCGTCACGCAGGCGCTCGTCTTCCTGGTCGCGCAGGCGCTGATCGGATTGTTGGTGCTGCTGCAATTCAACCGCTTTGCCATCGCAACCGGCATCGCCTCGCTGATCATCGTCGCGGTCTATCCCTTCATGAAGCGCATCACCTGGTGGCCGCAGGTCGTGCTCGGGCTCGCCTTCTCCTGGGGCGCGCTGATGGGATTTGCGGTGACGCTCGGGCGGATCGACCTCACCGCGCTCGTGCTCTACGCCGGCTCGATCTGTTGGGTGATCGGCTACGACACCATCTACGCGCACCAGGACGCCGAGGACGACGCCCTGATGGGCATCAAGTCGACCGCGCGCCTGTTCGCCGCGCGCACCAGGCCCGCGCTTACGGTGTTCTACACGCTGGCGGTGGTGCTGGTCGGCATCGCATTGATGCTGGCCGCCGCGCGCTGGCCGGCCTGGCTCGGGCTCGCCACGTTCGCGGCGCATCTGGTCTGGCAGATCAAGAGGCTCGACATCGCCGATCCCGCGCTCTGCCTGCGCATCTTCAAGTCCAACCGCGACGCGGGGCTGCTTTTGTTTGCGGGATTACTCGCTGACGCCGTGTTGCGCGTGAGTTGATTCGTGGGGTGGGCAAAGGCGCGTTTGCGCCGTGCCCACCATCTGCACTCCGCGAAGCAATGGTGGGCACGCTAATGCTTTGCCCACTCCTACAATCTGCCTCGCCGTCATTTGCGAGGGCGAAAGCGACGATGCAATCCATGTTCCCCTCGCGGCGCTATGGATTGCTTCGCAGAGCCTGTCATCGGGCGGCGCTAATGCGCCGACCCGTTGGCTCGCAATGACGATGTGGCGGCATGAGCTGCGACACAACAACCCGTCGGGCAAATCAGCAAAAACCTGTCCAGCCCTTCGCGCAAAAATATTCCGCTTAACGCTGTCGGGCAAATCAGCGGCATTAACTCCGCGCGTCTCACCCGCATACGAGGGCGTTCGCGATCGTCACGAACGTGCGGTGGGATGCGGTGGACGCGGATGTGCGCGACAAGACGAACGCGCATGACGCGTACGGCGAAGTCGTGTGGTCCTGACGCCGCGGTGCTGGCGTCAAGTTCGCGGCAGCAAGTACTGCTGCGGACGACGGTGGCAAAAGAGCCGGTCACCGGGGAGAGCACGAAGTAAGCCGTAAAGCCACTGCGCAGGGAAGGCCGGATTGCCTCCGCTGAACCTGTATGCTCGTGTGCGCTTTCTTTGTGCACATTGCACACGAGACCGCGGGTGCAGCGCGCACCCGGTCTTCCCTGCGCCCTCTATATCGCGAGAGGGTGAAACGTACCGAAAATCTCGGCGCATCACGCCGCGCGGAAGGCGGCCGCATGTTCTCATCGTCGTTTGGAAATCAATCGAATAACAAGCACGCCGCGTCGTCATCCGGCGCAGGCCGGGACGACCCAGAGTAGGAAACTCCGCGCGTGAAATCAACCTCGGCGCGATGATCTCGAGCTCGCCGCGGTGCACGTTGGCGGTATCGAGCGCGCCGCCGGGGCGGCGGCGCACCAGAAATCTCGGCCGGCGCGCGCGGATCGCGTTGCATGGCGGCGGCGGCGCGGGGCGGGTTCGCGCGGCTCGTCTTCCGTCACGCGCGGGAGGTGGAGAATGTCGCTCCAGGTCTGCCACGCGATTGCAATCTCATCCGCGTCGGAACTGACGCCGAGCGGAATGGTGAGGGATGGATCGCGATGAACCAGCACCAGCATCTGCGCATCGTCGATGCCGCGCAGCGCAATGCCGGTGAAATCGCTGACGCGAAGGTTGACCGCCATCCGCATGCCCTGGACGGCACGGCGCAGCACGACGCGTTCGCGATGAAGTTCGATCTGCCGCACGCCGCCGTCTGCGCGGGTGTCGTGCGCATGGAAGAGCAGCGGAAGAGAAAGCGGGTCGAGCCGCAGCGCGCGGCTCGACCCGGCGGGATGTTGCCCGACTGATGCTGTTTGACGCCTCACGGCTTTGTCTCCCCGCCGGGATTATGTTCCCGGTCGATGCGTAAGGACCTTAGCGCGAGCATTTCCGTTTTGGCTTAAAAAGCCTGGTTAAGGAGAGGTCACCCGCCCATCATGATTGACAAGACCTTGGCCCGCATGATTGACGAGACCTTGCGGCGAAGCGCGAAATTGTCTGGTATCCCGCGCTGCAATCTGCTTGAAATCAAACCTTGCTTGAAATTGCAGTGAATCAGGCACATCTGGTGGGTTGGACGCACCTTCGTTCCGTCCCCTCCAATCTCAGGGAATTTGTTCGTGAACTCTTCACCATCTGCCGCTTCGCGCTTTCGCAGAAATCGGCGACCGCCGACCTGTTCGATCAATCGGCGCTTGGCGCATTGGCGCAGCGCCTGGTCGAGGCCGCCAAGCGCGCCGGCGCCGATGCCGCCGACGCGGTCGCGGTGCGCGGCGTTTCGCAAGGCGTCGAGGTCCGCGACGGCCGCGTCGAGGAATCCGAGCGCTCCGAAGGCGACGATGTCGGCTTGCGCGTGCTGGTCGGACGGCGCCAGGCGGTGGTCTCCACCAACGACATCAGCGGCGACGGCATCGCAAACGCTTGCCGAGCGCGCGGTGGCGATGGCGCGCGTCGCGCCCGACGACAAATATGTCGGGCTTGCCGATCCCGGCGCTGTTCGCGCGCGATTTCCCCGATCTCGATCTGCTCGACCCGCACCGTGCCGTCGACGGCGGAACTCGAGCGCCGCGCCCATGAGGCGGAAGCCGCCGCGCTGGCGGTGCAAGGGCGTCACCAAGTCGGGCGGTGCGTCGGCCTCCACCGGCATTGGCGGCATGGTGCTGGTGACCTCGACCGGTTTCCACGGCTCTTATCTGCGCTCGAGCCAGGGCATCTCGGTGACCGCGATCTCGGGCGAAGGCACCGGCATGGAGCGCGACTATGATTTCTCGTCCGCGCCGCATGCGGCCGATCTCGCCTCGCCCGCAAGCGTCGGCCGCAAGGCGGGCGAGCGCGCGGTAGCGCGCACCAATCCGCGCAAGGTCGAGACCTGCAAGGTGCCGGTGGTGTTCGATCCGCGCGTCTCGGGCTCGCATCGTCGGCCATCTCGTCGGCGCGGTGAACGGCGCCTCGATCGCGCGCAAGACCAGCTTTCTGAAGGACCGTCTCGGCGAGCAGTTGTTCGCCAAAAACATCCGCATCATCGACGATCCCCTGCGCCTGCGCGGCCTGCGCTCGCAGGCCTTCGACGCCGAGGGCGTCAAGGCCAAGAAGCTCGCCATCATCGACGAGGGCGTGCTGACCACGTGGCTGCTGGATTCTGGCGACCGCGCGCGAGCTTGGCATGGCGACGACCGGCCACGCCCATCGCGGCGTTTCGTCGGCGCCGTCGCCGGGATCCTATAATCTGCATCTCGAGGCAGGCGAGCCGACGCCGGCCGAACTGATGCGCCGACATCAAGCAGGGCTTTTACGTCACCGACCTGATCGGTTCCGGCGTCAACGGCGTGACCGGCGACTACAGTCGCGGCGCCTCGGGCTTCTGGATCGAGAATGGCGAGATCACCTATCCCGTCAGCGAAGTGACCATCGCCGGCCACCTGCTCGCAGATCTTCAAGTCGCTGGCGCCGGCCAACGATCTGGAGTTCCGCTACGGCGTCAACGCGCCGACCTTGCGCATCGAGGGATTGACGCTTGGCGGACGCTGACACGGAAGACAGGATTTTGGCGCACGACGCCGCGTTGTTGAAGGAGGCCGTGCGCGACGCCGGCGCGCTGGCGCAGTCGTTGTTCCGCACCGAGTTGAGGAACTGGACCAAGGGCGCTTCGTCGCCGGTGTCGGAAGCCGATATCGCCGTCAACGATCTGCTGGAAGCGCGGCTGCGCGCCGCGACGCCGGGTTACGGCTGGCTCTCGGAGGAAAGCGTCGACGACGACGCGCGGCTCGGCAAGCGGCTGGTCTGGATCGTCGATCCGATCGATGGCACGCGCGCCTATCTCGCTCAGCCGGGAAGATTGGTGCGTCAGCGTGGCGCTGGTGGAAGATGCTTCGCCGATACTCGCGGCGGTCTATCGCGCCGGTCAGCGACGAATTCTTCTTCGCCGCGCGCGGGCAGGGTGCGATGCTCAACGATCTGCCGCTGCAGGCGACCGCGGGCATCGAGCTGGATTTCTGCCCGCATGGCCGGCCCAAAGCCGCTGGTGCAGCGATTGAGCGCGTCACCCGACGACATCACGCTTGCATCCGCGAATCGGATCCCTGGCGCTGCGGCTATGCCGGGTCGCGGACGGCAGTCTCGATGCCGCTTTTGCGGGCGGCCAGAGCCGCGATTGGGACCTTGCGGCGGCGAATTTGATCGTGCAGCAAGCGGGTGGTAGGATGACCGCGCTCTCGGGGATGCGATTGAGTACAATCGCCGGGAGGTGGTGCACGGGATATTGGTGGCAGCGGGACAGCGATCGTCATGCACGCATCGTCGAGCATTTTCGAACCCGTCCGGTGCGCTGAGCCGCGCGCCTGTTGTCCACATGTTTTGCCGGGCACCTCACCAGGAATAGTAGACATGCCAGATAGTGCCCAGCCGCAACAACTGCTCCATCTCGTCATCGGCGGCGAGCTGACCGATCTCGAGCACAACATTTTCAAGGATCTCGAGCAGGTCGAGATCGTCGGCGTCTACCCCAATTACGCGACCGCCCACGCGGCCTGGAAGGCAAAGGCGCAGCAGACCGTGGACAATGCGCACATGCGCTATTTCATCGTTCATCTCCATCGGCTGCTGGATCCGGGTCAAGACACAAAGCCGTCCCATTGAAGCGACTGATTCGCGATTTGCTGCGCAGCAGCCTGGTGCAGCACGTGCTCGGCGTGCTTGCGGCCGAGTATCTGCGGCTGGTCTGGCTGGACCAACCGCTTCACCTACGAGCCCGCCGACATCTATGAGCAGGTCGAGCCGCAAATGCCGGCGATCCTGGTGTTCTGGCACGGCCAGCATTTCATGACGCCCTTCATCAAGACCAGGAAGAGCCACCGCGCCAAGGTTTTGATCTCGCGACACCGCGATGGCGAATTCAACGCCATCGCCGCCGAGCGGCTCGGGATCGGCACGATCCGCGGGTCCGGCGACCATGGCAGTGCGTTTAACCGCAAAGGCGGCGTCGGCGCCTTCCGGGAAATGGTGCAGGCGCTCGCGGACAACTGGAATGTGGCGACCACCGCCGACGTGCCGAAGCGTGCCCGGGTCGCGGGACTGGGTGTCATCATGCTGGCGAGGGAATCCGGGCGGCCGATCATGCCCTTTGCGATGGTCACGAGCCGGTACATTCGGTTGAAGAATTGGGATGCCACCACCATCAATTTGCCATTTGGCCGGGGCGCAGTGGTAGGAATCGATACGGTGACGGTGCCACCCGATGCCGACGCCGCGACCATGGAAAGGCTGCGGCTGCAGGTGGAGACCTATCTGAACGAAGCGACCCGACGTGCCTACGCAGCCGTCGGGCGTCCGGAGGGCGCGCTTGGCTAACTCGCTGCCCATGACGTTGCGGCTCTACCGGAAACTGTCGTCCGCGATGGTGCCGCTCGCGCCCGCGCTGATCAAGCGCAGGCTGAAGCTCGGCAAGGAGGACCCGCAACGCGTCGGCGAACGGCGCGGCATGAGCGCCGACGTCCGGCCGCACGGGCCGCTGGTCTGGATCCATGGCGCCAGTGTCGGCGAGGTGCTGGCGGCGGCGGCGCTGATCGAGCGGTTGCGCGAGCTGAACCTGCCCATCCTCCTGACCTCGGGTACCGTGACCTCCGCTGCCATCGTGGCAAAACGGTTTCCGCCCGACGTCATCCACCAATATGTGCCGTATGACTCGCCGCGCTATGTGACGCGCTTCCTTGATCACTGGCGGCCGTCGCTGGCGCTGTTCATCGAGTCCGACCTGTGGCCAAACCTGATTCTGGCGAGCGCGGCGCGGCGGCTGCCGATGGTTCTGATCAACGGGCGGATGTCACAGCGCTCGTTTCCGCGCTGGCAGCGGATGAGCAGCGCCATCGCGGCGCTGCTCGGCCGCTTCGACGTGTGTCTGGCGCAATCCGAACTCGATGCCGAGCGCTTTGCAACGCCTCGGCAGCCGCAATGTCGTCACCACCGGCAACCTCAAGCTCGACGTTCCCGCGCCGCCCGCCGATCCCGCAAAACTGGAGCGGCTGATGTCGGTGACGCGCGGCCGCCCGATCGTGGTCGCGGCCTCCACCCATCCCGGCGAGGAAGAGCACCTCGTGCAGGCGCATCGCACGCTCGCCGGATTCTTTCCCTCGCTGCTCACGATCATCGTGCCGCGGCATCCCGATCGCGGCGAGGCGATCGCGGGCGTGGTGGCCGCCGCCGGCCTGCACGGGGGCTGCGCTCGCGCGAGGAATTGCCGACTGCGACCACCGACGTTTATGTCGCCGATACCATGGGCGAACTCGGGTTGTTCTACCGGCTGGCGCCGATCGTGTTCATGGGCGGCTCGCTGGTCGAGCATGGCGGCCAGAATCCGATCGAGGCGGTCAAGCTCGGGGCCTCGATCGTGCATGGCCCGCACGTCTTCAACTTCACCGACGTCTATGAGGCGCTCGATGCCGCCGGTGGCGCCCGGCGCGCCGGGACGCAGGAGGCGCTGGTGAAGCAACTCGGCCAGCTGCTCGCCAATCCCGAGGCGCGCGAAGCTTCGCTTGCGGCCTCCGAACGCGTGGTCGAGCAGCTTGGCGGCGCGCTGGAGCGGACGCTTGCGGCGCTCGAGCCCTATCTGCTGCAATTGCGGCTCGAGATGGGAGCCGGCAATGCGTGAGCCGGCCTTCTGGCACCGGCCCTCGTCGTGGAGATCGCATCTGTTAAGGCCGCTCAGCGCGCTCTATGGCGCGGTCGCGGCGAAACGCCTGCAGCGCAAGGGCTTAGTGCCGGCATCCCCGTGATCTGCGTCGGCAATTATCACGTCGGCGGCGCCGGCAAGACGCCTACCGTGCTGGCGCTGGCAAAACTGCTGCGCGAGCTCGGCGAGATTGCCGGTCGTGCTCAGCCGCGGCTATGGCGGAAAACTGCGCGGGCCGGTGAAGGTTGATCGCGAGCGGCATGTCGCGTCCGATGTCGGCGATGAACCGCTGATGATGGCGCAATCGCTGCCGGTGGTGGTCGCGCGTGACCGCACCGAGGGCGTCGCGCTCGCCAGATCGCAAGGCGCGACCGTGATCCTGATGGATGACGGTTTCCAGAATCCGGCGATCATCAAGGATGCGTCGCTGATCGTGATCGACAGCGACCGCGGGCTCGGCAACGGCAAGGTGTTTCCCGCCGGTCCCTTGCGCGTGCCGCTAGAGCCGCAGCTTGCGCGCACCGACGCGCTGATCGTGGTCGGCGACGGCACCGCCGCGGGTCCGGTGGCGGCCGAGATCGCGGCGCAGGGCAAGCCGGTATTTCGCGCGCGCGTGAGACCGGATGAAGGATCGGTCGCCCGGTTGCGCGGAAAACGCGTGCTGGCCTTCGCCGGCATCGGCGATCCCGCGCGATTCTTCAACACGCTGCGGACAAGCGGCATCGAAGTGGTCCGCGGCCGCGCCTTTGCCGATCACCATGCCTTCTCCGAGCGCGAGATCGCAGACCTGACCGCGGAGGCCAAGCATGAGGCGTTGACGCTGGTGACGACGGAAAAGGATCTGGCGCGGTTTTGGACGAACGGCGCAGTTCCACCCTGGGCGGAGGAAATCGTGCCGTTCGCAGTGACGCTGGCGTTTGATGATCCGGCGCTGCTACGGAGGTTCGTGAGCGATCGGCTGTTCAAGGCACGTGAGAAAAAGTTTCGTCAGTAGGAAGCCGCATTCTCGTCGTCCCGGCGTTCGCCCGGACGACGCAAGGATTCACCCCTGCGACTTCAGCGCGGCGGGAAAATACCGCTGCAGCACGGCGCTGGGCAGCGCATAGGCCTCCTGCAGGTCGACGCTCCAGTATTTCAGCTCGTCGAGCGGGATCCGCGCGTCGGTGATCGCGCAGCGCACATAGGTTCCCGGCGAGATCACGCGGAAATCGCCGTCGAGATATTGCACCTGCGCTTCGCCATGACCCGAGGGGACGAATTTATTCAGCACGATTTGGCTCTCCGCAAATTTGACTCTACGAGCGAGTGGCTGTCCGACCGGCCTCGGATCCGGCGTTGGTCGGGATTCATAGAGCCGATCTATCATAAATAGGTTGTACTGTCCGCAGCTTAAACCACCGACTTGTGATGATTTGCGGTCCCGCCTGCATGATAATTTCGCGCCGTGGCGTTCGCTCCTGCGCCATGACCTTTGGTCAAACCGGATGCGCGCTCAGTCGGTAGCCATTTTCCTGACGCTTGCTCTCGCGGTATCCGCCGCGAAGGCCGCGCCGCTGCCGGCGCCGCATCAGGTCGACATCCCGGCGGCCAGCCTCACCCTGCACGCGCAGCTGTTCAAGCCTGATGGCAACGGCCCGTTTCCAACGGTGATCGCGCTGCACGGTTGTGGCGGCCTGGCCGGCCATTCCGAGCCGGTGCTGCCGCGCTATCGTGACTGGGCTGAACGGTTCGTCCAGACCGGCCACGCGGTGCTGCTGCCCGACAGTTATGGCTCGCGCGAGTTCGGTCCGCAATGCCGCGTCAGGGAGCGGCACGTGCTCGCCCGAAAGGAGCGGGTGGCCGACATCAACGCCGCGCGGCATTGGCTGTTGCAGCAGCCCTGGGTGGCGCACGACCGCATCAGCCTGGTCGGCTGGGCGAATGGCGCCAGCGCGCTTATTGTGGGCGGTGCGGCCGCAACTGCCGTCACAGGGCAGCGAGCCGGATTTCCGCTCGGCGATCGCGTTCTATCCGGATTGCCGGCTCTCTTCCGGGCTCGGCTGGAGCGCGCGGGTGCCGACGCTGCTTTTGATTGGCGCCAAGGACGACGTCTCGTCGCCGCCGTCCTGTCGACAGATGATCGATGGCGCCCGCGGCCGCAGCGCGCTGACGCAGATCGTGGTCTATCCCGGCGCCTATCACGATTTCGACCGCGCCAATCTGCCGGTGCACGCGACCGCTGGAACCGCCGATGCTGCCGCTCCCGAGCACGGCCACATCGGCACCGACGCGGACGCGCGCACGGATGCCGAGAAGCGCGTGGCGGAGTGGCTGGCGCGGTGAAAGCGTGCAGCGCTAAAACAGGCTGCCCTGGTCGACCGGCTTTGCGACGCGTTTGGGTGCCGCCGTGGGCTTCGGCTCGGGCGGCGCCGGCTTCGGCGCGCTCGCCGGCGTTGCAGTCGCCGCCGGTCGATCTGTATCCGCTGTCGCGGCGACGCGGCCGTCGGCGAATTCGATCGTCAGGGGCGCGTTCGGTCCGACCGAGGCGGCCGCGTGGATCGGATGGTCGTGCGCGTCGCGCACCAGCGCAAAACCGCGCGCGAGCACGCCTGCGATAGGACAGTGCGCCGAGCAACTGCCCGCTATGGGCAACCCGCGCATCGAGGCGTTGCATCAAGGTCGTTAGCGCGCGGTGTGCGCGCTCGGCGAGCCGGTGCATGCGTTCGCGATCGCGCGCGATCGCGTTGCGCTGCGCCTGCGCGTTGGCGAGCTTCGACGCCTTGAAACGGACCTCGAGCCCGGCAAAGCGGTCGCGCCGCGCGCGCAGCAACGAGCGCGCCGAAAGGGTGATCCGCTCGCCAGACACCGTCAGGCGCTGTCGTGCATGCGCGACCTGGCCGTGCAGCACGCGCAGCGTCAATCGGGCGCTGCTGGCGGCAAAGCGGCGGAAATGCGCGTGCGTGTTGGCCTTCAATCCGCGGGGCAGCGCCGCGCCTACGATGGTCCAGCCGCTGCCGCGGGATCGCCAGCAACTCATTCGCCGCCGGCAGCGCGCGCGCCGCGGCGCGAAGTTCGTTGCGGCGGGCTTCCTGGCCGCGCTGCCAGCACACCCTGGTGCGCCGCGCCAGCGCCTCGATTTCGGCGAACAGGTCGCTGCGCACCGGCACCGCCATTTCGGCCGCCGCCGTTGGCGTCGGCGCGCGCTTGTCGGCGGCGAAATCGATCAGGGTGATGTCGGTCTCGTGGCCGACCGGCCGAAATCAGCGGGATCATGCTGTCGGCGGCCGCACGCACCACGATCTCCTCGTTGAACGACCAGAGGTCCTCCAGCGAGCCGCCGCCGCGTGCGACGATCAGCAAATCCGGGCGCGGGATCGCGTCCGTCCTCGGGCAGCGCGTTGAAGCCGCGGATCGCGGCCGCGACCTGCTCAGCCGAGCCTTCGCCCTGCACCTTGACCGGCCACACCAGCACGCGGCGCGGAAAGCGGTCCTCGAGCCGGTGCAGGATGTCGCGGATCACCGCGCCGGTCGGCGAGGTGACGACGCCGATCACCTCCGGCAGCCATGGCAGCACTTGCTTGCGCGCCTCGTCGAACAGGCCCTCGGCGGCGAGCTTCTCTTGCGCTCCTCCATCAGCGCCATCAGCGCGCCGACGCCGGCGGGCTCCAGCGCCTCGATCACGATCTGGTATTTGGAGGAGCCCGGGATAGGTCGTGAGCTTGCCGGTGGCGATGACCTCGAGCCCTTCCTGCGGCTTGAAGCGCATCCTTGCATGGGCGAATTTCCAGATCACCGCCTCGATCTTGGCGCTCTCGTCCTTCAGCGCGAAATAGCAGTGACCGGAGGAATGCGGCCCGCGAAAGCCCGAAATTTCGCCGCGGACGCGGACATGGGCGAAGTTGTCCTCCACGGTGCGCTTCAGCGCGGAGGATAGTTCGGAGACAGTGAATTCAGGCGCGTTGAGCAGATTCGGGGCAGCAGTCATGTCCGGCATAGAATCGGGCTTTTCGGGCCCAGGCGCAAGGTGCCGGGGTGCTAATCGCGCCGCCGGCCAACATATCCACATCCGACCTTGGGCGCTTGCGGCGGCCCGGTGCCGTGCTAAACCCTCGCGCTATAGCGCGGCAACCCCTATTCGGCTGGATCTCATGAACATCCTCCTGCTCGGTTCCGGCGGCCGCGAACACGCGCTGGCGTGGAAGATCGCGGCCTCGCCGCTGCTGACGAAACTGTGGTGCGCGCCGGGCAATGCCGGCATCGCGCGGGAAGCCGAATGCGTCGCGCTCGATGTCGCCGACCATGCGGCGGTGATCGAATTCTGCAAGCGCAATGCGGTCGACCTGGTCGTGGTCGGTCCGGAGACGCCGCTCGCGGCCGGGATCGTCGACGATCTCGCCTCCGCCGGGCATCAAGGCGTTCGGACCGAGCAAGCAGGCGGCGCGCAGCTCGAGGGTCCAAAGGGATTCACAAAGACCTCTGCAGCGAGTTCAACATTCCGACCGGCGCCTACTGCCGTTTCGACAATGCGAGCGACGCGCTCGCCTATGTCGCGCGCGCAGGGCGCGCCGATCGTGGTCAAGGCCGATGGGCTTGCCGCCGGCAAGGGCGTCGTGGTGGCAAAGACGTTGCCCGAGGCCGAGGCCGCCATCGCCATGATGTTCGAGGGCGCGTTCGGCGCCGCCGGCGCCGAGGTCGTGATCGAGGAATTTCTGGCGGGCCGCGAGATCAGCTTCTTTGCGCTGTGCGACGGCGAGACCGCGATCCCGCTGGCGACGGCGCAGGACCACAAGCGCGTGTTCGACCACGACGAGGGTCCGAACACCGGCGGCATGGGCGCCTATTCGCCGACGCCGTTCGTGACGCCCGAGATCCACGACCAGATCATGGCGCGGATCATTCTGCCGACGGTTGCCGGCATGAAGACAACGCGGCACGCCGTTCCGCGGCGTGCTCTATGCCGGCGTGATGCTGACGGCGCAGGGACCAAAACTGTTCGAATACAATGTCCGCTTCGGCGATCCCGAATGCCAGGTGCTGATGCTGCGGATGATGTCCGACATCGTGCCGGCGTTCCTCGCGTCCTGCGACGGCCAGTTGAAGAATTTTGATCTGCGCTGGTATCCCGAGCCGGCGCTGACGGTGGTGATGGCGGCGAAGGGCTATCCCGGCGACTACAGCAAGGGCACGCGCGATCGAGGGCTCGATGACGCCGCGAAGATCGAGGGCGTCGAGATCTTCCACGCCGGCACGGTGGCAAAGGACGGCGCCATTCTCGCCAATGGCGGCCGCGTGCTGAACGTCTGCGCCATGGGCAAGAACGTGCGCGAGGCGCAGGCGCGCGCCTATCAGGCGGTCGACCGCATCCAATGGCCGGACGGCTTCTGCCGCCGCGACATCGCCTGGCAGGCGGTGGAGCAGGAGAAAACCTGACACCGGGTCATTCCGGACGGCGCGCCTTGCGCGTCGATCCGAGAATCTCGATGTTGTTTAATGCCGGCTCATCTCGAGCTTCGGGTTCGGCGCTTCGCGCCGCCCGGATGACGGCGTAAAGTCAAAGCAAATCCCCGCCCGTCGCCGACGCCGTCGTGCCGTGCTCGCGGAACGCCTTGATGACGTTCTTGCCGACCTTCCATTTGTGCACTTCGTCGGGGCCGTCGACCAGTCGCTGCGAGCGCACTTGCGTGTACCATTTGGCGAGCGGCGTGTCCTGGCTGAAGCCGAGCGCGCCGTGCAGCTGGATCGCGGTGTCGATCACCTTGTGCACCATATGCGCAAGGAACACCTTGGCGATCGAGTTCTCCTGCCGCATGTCCATGCCCTTTTCCGCCTTGTAGGCGATGTGCAGCAGCATCAGGCGGCCGATATAGAGCTTGCTCGGCGCAATCGGCGAGCATGAACTGCACCGCCTGGCGGTCGGCGAGCAATGTGCCGAAGGTCGAGCGCTTGGTGACATGGCCGACCGCCATGTCGAGCGCGCGCTGGGCCTTGGCGACGTTGTGCATGCCGTGGCGCAAGCGGCCATAGGCGAGGCGGTGCTGGCCCATGTTGAAACCGTTGCCTTCGCCGCCGAGCAGATTGTCGGCCGGCACCTTCAGATCCCTGATCTCGATTTCGGAGTGGCCGCCGTGGCACGATGTCGTCATGCGGGCCCTCGATCGCCATGTTCGCGACGTTGCGCTTGATCTTGTAGCCGGGGTTCGGCAGCTCGACGATGAAGGTCGAATACTGCTTGTGGCGCGGCGCGTTCGGATCGGTCCTCGCCATCACCAGCGCCATGTCGGCGACGCTGGCGGACGACGAGAACCATTTCTCGCCGTTGAGGATGTAATTCTCGTTGCCGTCCTTGACCGCCGTGGTCTGCATGCCGGTGGCGTCGGCGCCGGCGGCCTTCTCGGTCATCGAGAAGCAGATGCGCTTGTCGCCGTTGAGCAGCGGCTTGAGGAACTTCTCCTTCTGGTACTCCGTGCCGTGCGTCAAAGATCGTCAGCATCGAGGCGTCGTCGGGTCCCTGCGTGTTCATCGAGAGCGCGCCGAGCATGCTTTCGCCGAGCTCCATCTGCACCAGCGCATTGGCCAGCGGCCCGAGCCCCATGCCGCCATATTCCTTCGGCACGAACGGGCACCACAGGCCTTGCGCGCGCGCCTTCGTGCGCAGCCTGCCCAGCACTTCGTCGAGCGGCTTGGTGTCGAGTTCCTTCTCCGCCGGGATGCATTCGTCATGCACCCATTTGCGCACCTTCTCGCGGATCGCCTTGGCTTCGGCCGGGATTTCGAAATCGATCGACATGGCAGTTCCTCGCTGGGTTTTTGTTGATCGGAATTGCAGGATGGCATAGACCTGCGACGCGCCAGCGGCAACGCCGAACAAAGTTTGAAGCAAGCGCGTTGCGGCGAAGGAGTGCCAGACATGCCCGATCTTGCCGATCTCTTTCCCGGTTATGCTTCCGAATGGATCAACACCTCGGTCGGGCCGGATTTTTGCGCGGCGTCGGCGGCAAGGGGCCGCCGCTATTGCTGCTGCACGGGTTTTCGTCGACGCATGTGATGTGGCATCCCGTGGCGCGCGAAACTCGCCGACAAGTTCACGCTGATCGTCGCCGATCTGCCGGGCTATGGCTGGTCGGACATGCCGCGCAGCGACAAGGATCACACGCCCTACACCAAGCGCGCGATGGCGAAAGTGATGATCGAGGCGATGGAGCAACTCGGCCACGTGCATTTTGCGCTGGCCGGCCATGATCGCGGCGGCCGCGTGTCGTATCGCCTGGCGCTCGATCATCCCGGCACGGCTGTCAAAGCTCGCGGTGCTCGATATCCTGCCGACCTATGATTACTGGGAGCGGCTGAACCGGCTGTCGGCGCTGAAAATCTATCATTGGGCGTTTCTGGCGCAGCCCTATCCATTGCCGGAAACGCTGATCGGCGGCGCGCCGGATTTCTTCCTCAAGCAGAAGATGGCGAGCCAGACCAAGAGCAAGACGCTGGACGCGATCGATCCGCGCGCGCTGGAGCACTATCTCGCTCCGTTCCGCGATCCCTCGCGCGTGCACGCGATGTGCGAGGATTACCGCGCCGGCGCCTATGCCGATTACGAGATCGACAAGGCTGATTTCGAGGCCGGCAAGAAGATCACGATCCCGATGCTGGCGCTGTGGGGCGATGCAGGGATCGCGCGCGCCGCGGCAACGCCGCTCGATACCTGGAAGAAGTGGGCGACCAATGTGCGGGGCGCGCCGGTCGATAGCGGGCATTTTCTCACGGAGGAAGAATCCGGACGAGACGGCGAAGTTGTTGCGGGAGTTTTTGCGCAGGCGTAGCCGCAATGAAGCTCGTCATACCCGCGAAAGCGGGTTATCCAGTACGCCGCGGCGCTATCGAACGATCGCTACCGTCTCTGGAATACTGGATCATCCGCTTTCGCGGATGATGACACCGGGGTTAGGGACGTAGCGCGTGCCTACCGCCGTTCCCGGAAAAATCCTTCAATAGCGTCGCCGCCTCGCGCTCGCCGACGGCGGAATAGACTTCCGGCACGTGGTGGCAGGTCGGCGATGCAAAGAACCGCACGCCGGATTCGACCGCGCCGCCCTTCGGATCGGCCGCGCCGTAATAGAGCCGCCGGATCCGCGCAAACGAGATCGCCGCCGCGCACATCGTGCACGGCTCCAGTGTGACGTAGAGATCGCAATCGACCAGGCGCTCGGTGCCGATCGCTTCCGCGGCCTGCCGGATCGCCAGGATTTCGGCATGCGCGGTCGGGTCGAGGTCGGTCAGGGTCCGGTTGCCGGCGGTGGCGATGACCTCGAAATCCCTGACGATCACGCATCCGATCGGAACTTCGCCGGCTTTTCCGGCATTTTTGGCCGTTTTCAGCGCCAAATCCATGAAAGAAGGGGCAGTCATGCCTCGTATCATCGGAAGAAACCTGCTAGTAGAAGCGCCTTCAGCAAAAGTGGATACCGGTTTTGCGTGAAAATGCGCCTCGAGCGAAGCGCGCGCGCGTCAATGCGCTATTGACCGCCAGCCGCATCAGCCTGATCGACATCTTCACAAGTGAGACCATTCATGCCCCGCGACAGCAGCGACAAAACAACGATTCCCGCGCGGCCGGCGTGATCGGCCCGTCCGGCGGCAAGAGCCGCTCCGGCGCAGGCAGCAGGCCCGGAGAAGAAGTTCGCCAAGCGCGGCGTTGGCGGCAAGGACTTTGCCGGCAAGGGCTGACGGCGACGAAGCGCGAGGCGCGGCGTACCGTACGCCGCGAAGTCGACGGCGCCGAAGCCGTCGGCAAGAACCCTATTCGGGCCGGGCAAACCCTATGCCGGCAAGCGCGACGCGCCCGCCGGCCGACGCCGCTCGATTTGGCGATCGTCCGTCACGCGGCGGCGAGGGCAGAAGGCACGTTCAGCCACGCGGTGACCGGCCGAAGGATTTTCGACCGCGTGACGATCGCGGCGGCGAAAAGCGCCCGTACACGCCGCGCGGCGATCGCGACTTAATCGCGACGACCGGCGCACCGCGCGGCGATGCGCGGCCCGCGGCGATTTCCGACGAAGTTCGGCGACAAGAAGCCCTATGCATCGCGAGAAGCGTGGCGGCGAGAAGCGGCCCTACACGCCGCGCGGCGAGGGTTTCCGTCGAGTGATGGCGTACCGTCCCGCGATGGCGATCGTCCCGAGCGAAAATTTGGCGGCGACAGGAAATTCTCGCGCGGCGCGCCGGACCGCGGCTCCGCGCAAGGATTTCGCAGCGCGACCGCGCCGCGCAAGGATTTTGGCGATCGTCAGAGCGCGCGGCGAGTCAAAGCCATGGCAGAAGCGCGACGCCGATCGCGGCGGATCACGCGATGCCTGCGTCCGTCGCCCGCTGACGGCGCCGCAATTTCGACAAGCCGCGCTTCGACAGGCCGCGCGACGACCGTCGGCGAGCGATCGCGTGCGTCCGCGACGGCCGTCGCTTGTCGCGCCCGCGCGAGGATCGTCACCGAAATTCGACCGTCCGCGTCGCGATCGCGACGAGCGATGCCGCCGCCCGGAAGGCCGCACCGACTGGCAGGAGCATCCGCGCAGCGAGCGCGATCGGCGATTGCCGATCGGCCGCGCCGCGACAACGAGGACGACAGCAAGGTTTTTGCAAAACGGCCGGCGTTCGGCGGCCGCGGCGCCTATCGCGAGCGCAAGCCTGAATTCGAGCAAGCGCGCGCCGCGGCCGCCGCAGCGAAGAAATCCGGCGAGCGCATCGCCAAGGTGGTGTCGCGGGCAGGCCTTGCCTCGCGCCGCGATGCCGAGGAATGGATCACGCAGGGCCGCGTCACCGTCAACGGCCGCGTCATCAATTCGCCGGCGCTCGATGTCACCGCCAACGATGTCATCACCGTCGACGGCAAGCCGTTGCCGCCGCGCGAGCGCACGCGGCTGTTCATGTTCCACAAGCCGCGCGGGCTGATGACCACCCATGCCGATCCCGAAGGGCGGCCGACGGTGTTCGACAATCTGCCCGAAGGCCTGCCGCGGCTGATCTCGATCGGCCGGCTCGATTTCAACACCGAGGGCCTGCTGCTGCTGACCAATGACGGCGGGCTGGCGCGCGCGCTCGAACTGCCCGATACCGGCTGGCTGGCGGCGCTACCGCGTCCGCGCCCATGGCGAGGTCACGCAGGCGCAGCTCGATGAACTGAAAAAGGGCGTCGAGGTCGACGGCGTCAAATACGGTCCGATCGACGCGACGCTGGAGCGCGACCAGGGCGCCAATGTCTGGCTGGTGTTTGCGATCCGCGAAGGCAAGAACCGCGAGGTCCGCAACGTGATGGCGCATCTCGGCCTCGAAGTGAACCGGCTGATCCGGGTGTCCTACGGGCCGTTCCAGCTCGGCGAACTCGCCGAAGGCCAGGTCGAGGAGGTCAAGACCCGCGTGCTGCGCGAGCAGCTCGGCGAGAAGATCGCGGCGCTGGCGGGCGCCGATTTCAACCGGCCGATGCCGGGCGAGACAGCAGTCCGACGACGAAGAGACCGACGGCGCCGCGCGGCAAGAAGCCGTTCAAGCCGGCCGGCAAGAGCGGCGCTGATCGCCGACCGCAAGGGCCGCCGCGTGCTGGTGCAGCGCACCGGCAGCGACGAAGCGCGCGCCCGCAACGAGGACGAGGCCAACGGCTACGGCCCGCCGCGCCGCCCGCAGCGCGGCTATCACGGCAAGCGCGATCTGAAGCCGCGGGACGAGTAGGGCGCCCAAATGAGTTCGCCGTTTCTCCAGCCAAGGCGTCTCTCCGCTCCCTCCCCTTGCGGGGAGGGCCGGGATGGGGTGCCCCGGCACGATCGGATGCGTGGCACCCCTGACCGACTCGCAGAGCGAGCTTCGTCGCCTCGATGCCGCGGGAGCGGAGCACACCGTCGCGCGAGGCATGACGAGATCTTCGTAATGCGCGTCGTCGGCGGACGATTGAAGGGCCGCAACCTGGCCTCGCCGTCCTCGCGCGAGATCCGCCCGACCGCGGATCGCCTGCGCGAGTCCGCTGTTCAACATCCTGATCCACGCCTATGACGATCCGATCGAGGATGCCCGCGTGCTCGACCTGTTCGCCGGCACCGGCGCGCTCGGCATCGAGGCGGTGTCGCGCGGCGCCGGCGTTCGCGCTGTTCGTCGACAACGGCGCCGAGGCGCGCGCGCTGTTGCGCAACAATGTCGAGGCGCTGGGCCTCGGCGGCGTGACAAAAGTCTATCGCCGCGACGCCACCAATCTCGGCCCGGCGCATCCGGTCGAGCCGTTCTCGCTGGCGTTCCTCGATCCGCCCTACGGCAAGGGACTTGCGCGAGAAGGCGCTGGCCTCGCTGCGCGATGGCGGCTGGCTGACGCCAGGCGCGCTGCTGGTGGTGGAGGAGGCCAAGGCGGCGGCATTTGCTGCGCCTGACGGTTTCGAGGAACTGGAGCGGCGGGCGTATGACGACACGGAGTTTGTGTTTTTGCGGGCTGGTAGCCCAACCATAGCCGTCATGCCCCGCGAAGGCGGGGCATCCAGTACGCCGCGGCGTCGTGACTGTATCGCAACGGTCTCTGGAATACTGGATCGTCCGGCTTTCGCCGGCGACGACGACGAATGTCGAGCGCTGGCTACCGCCGCCCGAACAGCTTCTCGATATCCGACAGCTTCAATTCCACATAGGTCGGGCCGGCCGTGGTTGCACTGGCCGGAATTCGGCGTGTCTTCCATCTCGCGCAGCAGCGCGTTCATCTCTTCCGGCTTGAGGCGGCGGCCGGCGCGGACCGAGCCGTGGCAGGCCATGGTGGCGGCGACATGCATCAGGCGGCGTTCCAGCGGCAGCGCCTCGTCCCATTCCGCCATGTGCTCGGCGAGATCGCGCAGCAAGGCCGCCGCATTGGTCTTGCCGAGCAGCGACGGCGTCTCGCGCACCGCGACCGCGCCGGGGCCGAAGGATCTCGATCGCAAGGCCGAACGACGCCAGCTCCTCGGCGCGCGTCGAGCAGCCGCTCGACGGTGGCCTCGTCGAGTTCGACGATCTCCGGAATCAGCAGGATCTGCCGCTGCACGCCGTTGCTGCGCCAGCGACGCCTTCAGCTTTTCATAGACGATGCGCTCATGCGCGGCGTGCTGGTCCACCACGATCAGGCCGTCGCGGGTCTGCGACACGATATAGGTCTCGTGGATCTGCGTTCGCGCCGCGCCGAGCGGGCGGTCGAGCAGATCGGCGGCGGGTTGCGCCTCGAAGCGCACGTCGGCGGTCGGCGTGCCGACATCGAACGCGGCCTGCCCGGCTTCGGCAAAGGCCGGTGCCGCCGAGCCTTCGAACGAGGGCAGCGGGCTCGACCGGATAGGCCGGCGAACGCCGCCAGTCCCAATTGGTCGGGCGCGGCGCGAAGGACGGGCGGAACGCCGACAGCGCCGCGCCGTCGGTGTTGGCCGCGGTGCGCCTGGCCCTCGCGGGCGAGGCCGTCCTTCAGCGCATGCACGATCAGCGCGCGGACCAGGCCGGCGTTGCGGAACCGCACCTCGGTCTTGGCCGGATGCACATTGGCATCGACCTCCTGCGGCTCCAGCGTCACGAACAGCGCCACCACCGGATGGCGGTCGCGCGGCAGATAGTCGGAATAGGCCGCGCGCACCGCGCCGAGGATCAGCTTGTCGCGCACCGGGCGGCCGTTGACGAACAGATATTGCCCGAGCGCATTGGCCCGCGTCAGCGAGGGCGCGGCGGCAAAGCCTTCGACCACGACGCCTTCGCGCTCGGCGCGCACCTCGATGGCGCTGCCGCGGAAATCCGCTGCCCAGGATATCGCCGAGCCGCGTCAGCCGGCCGGCGGCGCCGGGCAGCGCCGCGGCCCAGGTGACCGGCGCGCGTTCCTCGCCGGCCAGCGTGAAGGCGATGTCGGGCCGCGCCATCGCCAGCCGCCGCACCACTTCGCGGATCGCTTCGGCCTCGGTGCGGTCGGTCTTGAGGAATTTCAGCCGCGCCGGCGTCGCATAAAAGAGATCGCTGACCTCGACGCGGGTGCCCTGGCGCGAGCGCCGCCGGCATGATCTGCCGATTTCGCGCCGCCTTCGACCGACAGCGACCAGGCATGCGGCTCGCTCGGCGTGGCGCGTGGTGATGCCGAGCCTGGCCACCGCGCCGATCGAGGGCAGCGCCTCGCCGCGGAACCCCAGCGTGCGGATCCGCAAGCAGATCCTCGTCGTCGAGCTTGGAGGTGGCGTGGCGATCGACCGCCAGCGCCAGATCGGCATGACGTCATGCCGCTGCCGTCGTCGGTGATGCCGATCCGCCGCCGGCCGCCGCCATCGGTGAAGATGTCGATCCGGCTGGCGCCGGCGTCGATGGCGTTTTCCACCAGTTCCTTGACCACGCTCGCCGGACGCTCGACCACTTCGCCGGCGGCGATGCGGTTGACGACCTGTTCGGGGAGCTGGCGGACGGGCATGGGCGAGGCTCGATGCGGTCGATTCGAGGCTGAGCCGCCATTCTAGGCCCCCGGGGCGGCAAATGCATGGGAAGAAGCCGGAATCAATGCCCGGCTGGGGATGAGGGCCGACTATCGCCTTGAAGATGCTGAGTTCGTTCGCGGCGTCGCAGCGGCCTGGATCGGACTTCGACGGCCTTGGGATTGTGAGGTCGCGCGGTGCGGGTATATCGTTTAGAAAAATTATAATCTGACGGGAGGAACGCCATGTGCCATCTGTTCGCGCACCAGCCCCAACGCGACTATGAATCGCAGACCCGATCGCTGCGGATGGGCGGCCATTGCACCTCGATCCGGCTGGAAATGTCGTTCTGGGACACGCTGGAGGAGATCGCGGCGAAGGAGGGGATGAGCCTCGCCAAGTTCCTGACCACGCTGCACGACGAGGTCCTCGACCACCACGGCGAGGTCAAGAATTTCGCCTCGCTGTTGCGCTGTTCCTGCCTGATCTATCGCTCCAAGAGCGCGGTCGTCGTGCCGGAATTTCGCGGCAGCGTTCCGCGGCCATGCTCGACGCGGCCGAATAGGTTTCGCATTCCGATCGGCATCAAGCAACAGCGGCTCGGTCCCGTTCCGGACCAGGGCCGCTTCGCGTTCGAGTGCAAGCTAGATTTCCTTGCGCTGCATCGCGCCGGCGATGTGGTCCGCCTGCCGGATCGCGAGCGAGACGATCGTCAGCGTCGGATTGCAGGCGGCGCCGCTGGTGAACTGGCTGCCGTCGGAGACGAACAGGTTCTTGACGTCGTGGGCCTGGCCGAACTTGTTCACCACGCCGTCGCTCGGCTTCTCGCTCATCCGGTTGGTGCCCATGTTGTGGGTGCTGGGATAGGGCGGCGTCGGATAGGTCACGGTGGCGCCGACGGCCTCGTAGACGGCGGCGCCCTGCTTGTAGGCGTGATCGCGCATCGCGATGTCGTTGGGATGATCGTCGAAATGCACGCTCGCCACCGGCATGCCGAACTTGTCCTTGGCCTTCGGGTCGAGGCGTGATGCGGTTGGTCTCCTGCGGCATGTCCTCGCCGACCAGCCACATGCCGGCCATCCGCGGATAGGATCTCCATCGCGCTGGTGAACGAGCGTCCCCACGCGCCGGGATTGAGGAACGCCGCCATGAAGGGCACGCCGATCGACAGCGTCTCCATCTCGTAGCCGCCGACGAAGCCGCGTTTCGGGTCGTTCTTCGCCTCGTCGCGGATGATGCCGGCCATGGTGGTGCCGCGATACATGTGCACCGATTTCTCGAACGCCGCATAGACGCTGCCGGTCATGTGCCGCATGTAGTTGCGGCCGACCTGGCCGGACGAGTTGGCAAGACCGTCCGGGAACATGGTTCGAGGCGCTGTTGAGCAGCAGGCGCGGGCTTTCGATCGAATTGCCCGCGACCGCCACCACCGCGCGCCTTCTGGCGCTGCATCGCGCCGGTCTCGTCGGCATAGACCACGCCGGTCACCTTGCCGGACGCATCGTGCTCGATCTTGATCGCCATGCTGTTGGGGCGCACTTCGAGATTGCCGGTCGCTTCGCCCTTGGGGATCTCGGTGTAGAGCGTCGACCATTTCGCGCCGGACTTGCAGCCCTGGAAGCAGAAGCCGATCTGCTGGCAGGCGCCGCGCCCGTCGCGCGGCTCGCTGTTGATCGCCATGTTGCCGGTGTGCACGTCCTTGTAGCCGAGCTTCTTCGCGCCGGCCTCCAGCACCTTGAAATTGTTGTTGCCGGGCAGCCCCGGAATGCCGTTGGTGCGGGTGACGCCCATCTTGTCTTCGGCCTTGGCGTACCACGGCTCCATCTCGGCGAGCGTGATCGGCCAGTCCAGCAGGTTGGCGCCGGGCATGCTGCCGTAGGCGCTCTTGATCCTTGAACTCGTGCTCGTCGAAGCGCAGCGAGGCGCCGGCCCAGTGCGTGGTCGAGCCGCCGACCGCCTTGACGATCCAGGCCGGCAGATTGGCGAAGTCCTTGGCGACGCGCCAGCTTCCCGATGTGGTGCGCATGTCGGACCAGGCGAGCTGGGTAAAGCTCTCCCATTCGTCGTTGACGAAGTCCTGGATCTCGATGCGCGCACCGGCTTCGAGGATGACGACCTTGACGCCCTTCTGCGCAAGCTCGTTGCCCAGCGTTCCGCCGCCCGCGCCGGAGCCCACGATCACGACCACGCCGCTGTCATTCAGATCGAATTTTGCCATTTGAATTCCTCCCTGCTGTTCGTTGCCCGCGGCTTAGACCTTCGGGAGCCAGTCGATGTCGGCGAAGCCGCGCTTGATGTAGCCGCCATGCTCGGCGGAGGAGCCCTCGTAGCCGAACTTCGGCCAAACCTCTTTCTGGTTGTAGAGGGAGACGACGAGGTCGCCGCGGATCTTCTGGAAGAAGGCGGTCTGCTCGATGCGCTGCAGCAGCGCGACGCGATCAGTTTCCCACGGCACCTGGGCATAGGGCACCTTGTGGCGGTCGTTGGCTTCCTGATCGAGGCGCGGCGACGCCGTCGTTGATCAGCGACTTTGACGGCCGGATCCTTCGCCGCCTTGCCGTCCCACGGCTTGATCGCGGTGATGTAGTAGCTGTCGCCCAGGAAGTCGTGCGGATAGATATCGCGCGCGACCTTCACCAGCGTCTTCAGCGTCGCCGGCGTCAGCGTGGTCGCGTCGTCGGCCCAGGCGTCGCTGATGCTCAGGCCCGCGCTGGTCGCGATCGCGACGGTCGGCACCGCGCGTGGCCGCGCCCTTGAGAAAGACGCGGCGATCATATTTGCTTCGACGATCGACTTCTCTCATGGGTGTCCTCCATTGAATGTTTGTTGATTGCGATTAACCGAAGCGGCCACCCCGCTGGATCACCTCGATCTTGTAGCCGTCGGGGTCGGACGACGAAGAAGAAGCGCGCCAGCGTCCTGCCGTCATGCCTGAAGTCGCGCAGCGGCCCGGGCGACAGTTTCTCGCGCTCGAACCGCGCGTGTTCGGCGTCGACATCATCGACGACGACGGCAAGATGGCCGTAGCCGTCGCCGAGCGCATAGGGCTCCTTGCGATCGAAATTGACGGTCAGTTCGACCTCGAACGGCGAGGAGGGATGACGCAGATAGATCAGCGCGAAATCCGCAAACTTGAGATGGTCGGCCACTTCAAGCCCGAAGGCGCGTGCGTAGAAATCCAGCGATTTCGCCTCGTCGAACACGCGGATCATCGAGTGAACGGGTTTTGCCATTCAGTTCAGCTCCTTGAGATAGGCGATGATGGCGGCGCGGGTCTCCGGCTTTGGGCTGGCGGTAGGCCATGATGGCGCCCGGGATCATCGCCTGCGGATTGGCCAGCCAGGCGTCGAGCCTGGCGTCGTCCCAGACGAAGTCGGCCTTCGGCGAAACCGGCCGAGTAGTGGAAGCCGTCCACCTTGCCGGCCGGCCTGCCGACGATCTTGAACAGCGACGGACCTTGCCGGACCGGGTCGGATAGGTTGGTGGTATGGCAGGTCGCGCATTGCTGCTTGAACAGCGTCGCGCCGTCGGGCGGCTTGGCGGCGGGCAGCGGCATCTGCGCGCCGGCTATCGTCACAACAAGCAGCTGCGCTGCAAAATCCCAGCCCAATTGCCCGTGTCGTGCGCAGCTTCATCGTCAGCATCACCGTTGGCGTGCGCAGACTGTAGGTCGCGGAAAACAGGCGGTGGTAGTAGCGGGCTGTTTCACGGCAGAACAAACGCGGGCTCGCTCGCCCCGAGCGTATTTGCGGCAAACCGCCGTCGCGGCCATGCTAATCTGCGAAATCTCCCGAAAAACGGTTGAAGAGGGGCCGAGCCCCGCGGGTTTGGTAAGCGCGCCTCGTCTAGTCGTCGTAACCGCGCCGCGCCGCCGCGCTTTGCCTTGACGTCGCTGCGGCGCTTCTTGCCTTCGAGCCGGCGCTGCTTTCGATCCGAAGCGTCGGCTTGGTCGGCGCGGCGCGGCGTCGGCCGCACCATGGCCTCGCGCAGCAGTTCGAGCAGGCGGTCGATGGCATCGGCGCGGTTGCGCTCCTGGGTGCGGAAGCGCTGGGCGTGGATCACGATCACGCCGTCCTTGGTCATGCGCTGGCCGGCGAGCCGGTTCGAGCCGCAGCGCGGCGTCGTCCGGCAGCGTGATCCTGCGCGTGTCGAAACGCAGTTGCGCCGCGGTCGAGAGCTTGTTGACGTTCTGCCCGCCCGGGCCGGAGGCGCGGACGAAGCCGATCTCGATGTCGTTCTCGTCGATCGAAAGGTCGCGGGAAACCCGCAGCATGGCGTCACCGGAAGCGGAAGATCGTCACGATCGGATGTCGCAGGCGATCGACGGTATGTTAGCGCATCACTTCGAGACGTGCGCGGACGGGCGCGTCCTGCCGGATTAGCGGCACTGCGCTCGGCCCGGCACGACGGGCGGCGCTGTGGCAAGACAGTGCTCAGTTCGCCTTTGGCGGCGCGGCGGCCGGGCTGGGCCGCGGCTTGCGGGGCGCGGCCGACGATCACGGTGAGCAGGCCCTGGCCCCACAGTCGCTTGCGCGGCCTTTTTGGCGTCGTCGAGCGTCACCGCGTCGACGATGGCGTTGCGCTTCTCGATGTAGTCGATCGGCAGCTTGTCGAGCTGGTATTGCAGCAGCGCCTGACGCCAGCTTCGACGAGGTATCGAGCGCCAGCATCTGCGAGCCCTTCAGATAGGACTTGGCCTCGTCCAGTTCCTTCTGGGTCGGGCCTTCCTCGGCGATGCGGCGGATTTCCTTCTCGATGGCATCGACGGTCTCGCCGGCGCGGTCGGCGCGGGTGCCGGTATTGCCGATGAACAGCGCGGAGTGATCCATCCAGAGCAGCGATTCATAGACCGAATAGGCGAGCCCGCGCTTCTCGCGGACTTCGCGGTAAAGCCGCGACGACAACCCGCCGCCGCCGAGAATGTGGTTGACGACATAGCCGGCCATGAAATCCGGATCGTGGCGCTGGATGCCGGGGCCGCCGAACGTCACCACCGTCTGCGGCACGTCGAGCGGAATGAAGGCGCGCTGCGGCGGCTTGGCCGCGTCGACGTCGGCGACCGGCGTCAGGCTGGCCTTGGCCGGCAAGCCGCCAAACGTCTTGTCGAGCAATTTGCCGAGCGTGTCGGGTCGACATCGCCGACCACGGCGATCCGCAGCGTGTCCCTGGCGAGCACGCGGCGGACATAGTCCTTCAGGTCGGCGACATCGATCTTCGGCACGCTGTCCAGCGTGCCGTTGGCCTGCCGGCCATAGGGGTGATCGCCGAAGGCGACTTCGAGGAACTTGCGGCTGGCGAGCGAGGTCGGATTGGTGGTGCTCGCGGCGCAGGCCCGAGAGCGACCTGGGCGCGGATGCGCTCGACATCGGCGGCGTCGAAATGCGGCGAGGTCAGCGCCATGCTGCAGCAGGTCGAAGGCCTCGTCCTTGTTGTCCTTCAGCATGCGCAAGCGAGCCGCGGAAATAATCGCGCGCGTCGAGGAGAAGCTCAGTTCGATGGCGCGGCGGTCGAGCCGCTCGTGGAAGGTCTTGGAATCGAGGTCGCCGGAGCCTTCATCGAGCAGGTCGGCGACCATGTTGCCGACGCCGGGCTTGCCGGCCGGGTCCTGCGTCGCGCCGCCGCCGAAGGCATATTCCATCGCGATCAGCGGCACGGTGGCGTCCTGCACGAACCAGGCCTCGATGCCGCCCGGCGAGACCAGGCGCTGGATCTTTGCCGCGGCTTGCGACGGCGTCGATGCCGAGCACGCGGTGATCGCGAGGCAGGCGCCACCGATCAGCGCCGCGCGCCGTGTGAGGGAATAGGTCACGAGCGCTTCTCCTCGCGTTTCGGCGCGGCATCCTTGATCAGATAGCCGGTCACCGAACGTTTCTTGTCGAGCCATTTCTGCCGCGGCGTCGCGGACCTGTTCGGCGGTGACGGCGCGGATGCGGTCCGGCCAGCTCCTGATGTCGTCGATGCTGAGGCCGGTGGTCAGCGCGCCGCCATACCAGCGCGCCAGCGTCGCCTGGTTGTCCTGGGCGTAGATCGCTTCGGCGATCAGCTGGGTCTTGACCCGCTCGAGGTCCTCGGCGCGCGCCGGGTTCTGTGCGACATCGGCGATCACGCTCGTCGATCGCCTGCTCGATCTGCGAAAACTCCACGCCGGGCTTCGGCGACACCGAGATCGAGAACTGCGACGGATCGAGCGCGGTGCCCTGGTAGCCGGCGCCGGCGCTGATCGCGAGCGGCTGGTCGATCACCAGCGCGCGATAGAGATAGGAGTTGGCGCCGCCGCCCATCAATTGCGCGAGCACGTCGAGCGCCGGGCTTTCGCCGGCGGCCGCGGTGGAGGCAGACGGCACGAGGTAATAGCGGCGCAGGCCGGTCTGCTCGACGCGCGGATCGGACAGCGTCACGGTGCGCGGCGCCGCCGGCACCGGCTCCTGCGGACGCAGGCGCTGCGCGGAATCGCTGGCTGCGCCGGGATGTCGCCGAAATTCTTCTCCACCATCGGGCGGATCTCGTTGGCATCGACGTCGCCGGCGATGACCAGGATCGCGTTGTTCGGCGCATAGAAGCGCTTGTAGAACGCGAGCGCGTCCTCGCGGTCGAGCTTCTCGATCTCCTGGCGCCAGCCGATCACGGGGCGGCCATAGGGATGGTTGAGATAAAGCGCCGCCATGATCTGCTCGGTCAGCCGCGCATCCGGGTTGTTGGCGACCCGCATGTTGAATTCTTCCAGCACGACGTCGCGCTCCGGCAGCACGTTCTCGTCCTTCAGGATCAGGCCGGTCATGCGGTCGGCCTCGAACTCCATCATCTTGGCCAGCTGCTCGCGCGGCACGCGCTGGAAATAGCCGGTGTAGTCGGTCGAGGTGAAGGCGTTTTCGTTGCCGCCGATCGCGCAGCACGGTCTGGGAGAATTCGCCGGCCGGATGCTTGCTGGTGCCCTTGAACATCAGATGTTCGAGGAAATGCGCGAGCCCGGATTTGCCTGGCGTCTCGTCGGCCGAGCCGACCTTGTACCAGATCATCTGCGTGACGACGGGCGTGCGGTGATCGGGGATCACCACCACCTGCAGGCCGTTGTTGAGCGTGAAAGTGGCGGGACGTTCCGACGTCACCGTGGTCTGGGCCAGGGCGCCACTGGCGGAGAGCGAGCGGTCGAAAGCAATGCGGCGAAGAGCGAAACGGCGAAGCGGCGTTTGGACATCATGACCTTTGCTGGTGCGAGTCATCGCAATGCGGCTAACGGTTTGCGAGAACAATTCGCACAATGCGAGCAGTACGGTCCGAACCGAAGCGGTTCAGGAAACCGCGCCAGCGTACACGGCGCCAGCGCCGGTATACGGTCACGAAGGCGAGAGACGAGCTTAACTATTCGCCATACTTGCCCTGGCGATCGGATTGTATTCCTTGTTCAGCGATTCCTTCGGCCCGGTGCCGTAAGCGAAATTCGGCGACGGCGTCTGGTAGCCGGGCGGCGGCTGGGTCAGCGAGTCCCGGGTCGGCTCGCCCTTGAACGGCGCCGTCTCGGTCTTGCTGCCGCCGAACAGGCCGCCGAGGCCGCCGCTATAGCCGAGCTGCGACGGGCTCAGGATCGGCGTTGCCGCCGGATGGATCGCCGGGCTGGTCGACCGAGTCGCCGCCCGGAGGATCTTGTGCCGTTTGCTGCCAGCTCGCTCGGCATCAGGACCCGGCCTGCTTCGCGCGGATCCTTGTTGGCGTTCTTGCGCGCCTGCGATCGCGCCTTGCGCCGCGCTATCGTCGGATCCTTCGGCCAGTTCGGCGCGTTCACCTCGGCCGTGGTGCCGGCGCGGCGGCGGCAGGTCGAGCTTGGAGGCACCACCAGCGGCGAGCGCTCGCGGTAATCGATGCCCTGGTTCTCCATGTTGGTGCCGCCGATGCCCGTCATGATGCCTTCGATGATCTTTTCCTCGAAGGTCTTGTCGTCCTCATCGTCGTCATCGCCGGCGCGTGACTGGCCGGCTGCCATCACGAGGCCGACGCCGAGGGCGATCGCGGTCAAGCGCAGTCCGCGCGACAGCCCGTCCAAAGGCTGATGGAGGACTCTGCACAATCCAGCCGCTGGCGTCGTTGTCGCGCATCGCGCTGTTCCTGTTCAAGATTTCGTAGGGTCGCCGCTCAGGCGCTGGCGGCGGCCGTACCAGCTCGGGGCTCGTATCAGCCGGGATCAGGGCGCTTTTGCGGCGGGTACCCCCAGCGAAGGAATCATACAGTAGCGCCGCCACCCCGGCAACGATGGCCACATCCGCAAGGTTGAACACGTACCAATTGTAGGGTTTTTCCCCGATCTGGACGTGAAACAGGGCGAAATCGACCACCGCGCCATAGGCGAAGCGGTCGATGCGCGTTGCCGATGGCGCCGCCGATGATCAGGCCAAGCGCGATCGGTGGCCAGCAGGGTGCGCGAGCGCGCCATCCAGATCGCCAGCACCACCACCGCCACCGCCTTGATCAGCATCAGCACGATCTGGGCCGATCGGGCTGTCGCTCTGGAACCAGCCGAAGCTGATGCCGATGTTCCAGGCCAGCACCAGGTCGAAGAACGGCGTGACCTTCACCGTCGCCGCGATGGGCGATGTCGAACACGAACAGCAGCCAGAGCTTTGAGGCCTGATCGAGCGACCAGCGCTACGATGGCGGCGATGATGCCGGCGCGGACGAGAGAGGTCATGCAGGGCAAACCCACCTCACGTCGTCCGGACGGTCGCCTCGCGCGAGAAGCCGGGGACCCATACACCGAGGCGAAGTTGTTCGGAAAGACCCTGCATCGGTCGTTCCTAGCTGTTCGTAATCATCACGGCGCTCGGAGCTGACGTGCGGTCCACGAGCGCTCGCGCGGGGACTGACGATGGCATATCGAGTCGGACTAATCACCCCAGCGCCTTCCACTCGCGCAGCGCCTGCGCGTCGCGCGGGGATGACGTCGGATATTCGGCGTCCTCGCCGACCGTGCGGCAGTGATCTTCCACGACCGCGCGCATTTTGGTGCCGACCGCCTTCTCGACCACCACGGCGACGCCCGGGACATCGTTCAGGCGGAACGCGTTCGGACGGCGGCGTCCTCGTTGGTCACCATCGCGTTCGAGGTGATGCAGACCTCGGCGAGATCGACGTCGAACAGGGTGTCGAAAATCTCCTTGTCGGTGACATAGACCAGCGGCGAGGCCTCCAGCGACGAGCCGATGTTCTTGGCGGCGCGCTCGAGTTCCAGCGCGCCGGTGACGACGCGGCGGACGTTGCGGATGGTCTCCCATTTCGCGGCCAGCGCGTCGTCGCGGAATTGCGTCGAGCCCGTCCGGGAACAGCGTCAGATGCACCGACGGCTCGGCGTCCGGCCGGTACATCCGCCACGCTTCGTCCGTGGTGAAGCTCAACACCGGCGCCAGCCATTTCAGGATCGCGTCGCAGAGAATGTCGATGGTGGTCAGCGCGGCCTTGCGCGCCAGCGACGACGGCGGGTCGCAATAGCAGCGTGTCCTTGCGGATGTCGAAATAGAACGCCGACAATTCGGTGTTCATGAACGCCGGCGAGCGTCGCGACCACGGTCTTGTAGTCGAACTCGGCATAGGCCCTGCGGACGATCGCGGCCTGCTCGGCAAGCTCGATGCAGCATCAGCCGCTCCAGCTCGGGCATGTCGGTAGCCGCGACCGCCTCGCCCGGCCTGAAATGATGCAGCGTGCCGAGCATCCAGCGGATCGAGTTGCGCAGCTTGCGGTAGGTCTCGATGGTGTTTTTGAGGATTTCCGGGCCGATGCGCTGGTCGTCGGCATAGTCGGTGGCGCAGACCCAGAGCCGCAGGATATCGGCGCCGGAATCCTTGATCACCTTCTGCGGCTCGACGGTGTTGCCGAGCGACTTCGACATCTTGCGGCCGTTCTCGTCCAGCGTGAAGCCGTGGGTCAGCACGACGTCGTACGGCGCGCGGCCGCGGGTGCCGCAGCTTTCCAGCAGCGAGGACTGGAACCAGCCGCGATGCTGGTCGCTGCCTTCCAGATACATCACGGTATCGTCGCCGCCATCGATCTTGCGGACGATGTCGCCGAGACTGCGGAAAGTTCTGGCGGTCTTCCAGCACGAAGGCGTGGGTCGAGCCGGAATCGAACCAGACGTCGCAGGATGTCGTCGACCTTCTTCCAGTCCTCGTTGGCGCGTGAGCCGAGGAAGCGCTCGCGCGCGCCGTCCATGTACCAGGCGTCGGCGCCTTCCTCCATGAAGGCTTCCGCGATGCGCTGATTGACGACTTCGTCCTGCAGGATCTCGGCGGAGCCGTCGCCCTTCTCGCGCACGAACACCGCGATCGGCACGCCCCAGGCGCGCTGGCGCGAGATCACCCAGTCGGGCCGGCTCGTCGATCATGCCGTTGATGCGGTTCTGGCCCGGCCGGCGGCACCCATTGCGTCACCGAGATCGCGTGCAGCGCGCGGGCGCGCAAGCGTGTCGCCGGGCTTCGCCTGCCGTCATCGGCGATGTCCTTGTCCATCGCGATGAACCATTGCGGCGTGTTGCGGAAGATCACCGGCTTCTTCGAGCGCCAGGAATGCGGGTACTGATGCTTGCAGCCGGCCGCGCGCCAGCAGCATGCCGGCTTCGACCAGCGCCTTGATGACGGCCTCGTTGGCGTCGCCCTTTTCGCCCTTGTCGTTGATGACGCGCTTGCCGGTAAAGCCCGGCGCGTGGTCGGTGAAGGCGCCGTTCTCGTCGACGGTATAGGGGATCGTGGTGTTGATGCCGCGCGCTTCCAGTTCGCGCGCATTCGCCATCCAGACGTCGAAGTCCTCGCGGCCGTGGCCGGGCGCGGTGTGCACGAAGCCGGTGCCGGTGTCGTCGGTGACGTGGTCGCCGGGCGAGAAGCGGCACCGTGAATTCGTAGCCGCCGGCGAGACCTTCAGCGGATGGGCGCATTCCACCGCGTCGAGCGTGTCGGCCGGCAGCTCGCGCACCTTCTCATAGGCGCTGACGCGCGCCTGCTTGAACACGCTCTCGGCCAGCGCATCGGCCAGGATCAGGAGATCGCCGGTCTTCGCCCAGTTGTCGGCGGGCGCATCGGTGACCTTGTAGAGGCCATAGGCGATCTTCGGCGAGAAGCTGATGGCGCGGTTGCCGGGCAGCGTCCATGGCGTCGTGGTCCAGATCACGACGTTCAGCATTCGGCCAGCGCGCCATGCGCCGGCGAGGTCACCGGAAATTTCACCCACACCGTGTCGGAGGTGTAGTCCTCATACTCGACCTCGGCTTCGGCAAGCGCGGTCTTCTCCACCACGCTCCACATCACGGGCTTGGAGCCGCGATAGAGCGTGCCGTTGGCGGCGAACTTCATCAGTTCGCGCGCGATCTGGGCTTCGGCGGCATAGTCCATGGTGGCGTAGGGATGATCCCAGTCGCCGATGATGCCGAGCCGCTTGAATTCCTCGCGCTGCACGTTGAGCCAGTGCGTCGGCATAGGCGCGGCACTCTTTCCGGAACGCCACCATCGCGGTGGAATCGCGGAAATCCGGCTTCGGCTTGCCCTTGGAGCGGTAGTTCTCTTCCTCGATCTTCCATTCGATCGGCAGGCCGTGGCAGTCCCAGCCCGGCACGTAGTTGGAATCGAAGCCGAGCATCTGCTGGCTCTTGGTCACCACGTCCTTGAGGATCTTGTTCAGCGCATGCCCGATATGGATGTTGCCGTTGGCATAGGGCGGGCCGTCATGCAGCACGAATTTGGCGCGGCCGGCGGCCGCCTGGCGCAGCTTTCCGTAGAGGTCGATCTCGTTCCAGCATTTGAGGATTTCCGGCTCGCGCTGCGGCAGGCCGGCGCGCATCGGGAATTCCGTCTGCGGCAGGAACAGGGTTTTGGAATAGTCGTTGGCGTCGGACTTTTGCGGCTTTTCGGACATGGAATGCTCTGGTTTGGCTCTGAAGGCGGCGCTGAATGCGATCGATCGCGGGTGAACAGGCAAATCCCGGTCTTGCGCCGAGCCTGAAGCTCAGGCGGAAGCCGGGCCGCTAATGCCGATGATGCGCCGCGTCAAACATGGGGCTTTCCATAGCAGCCGGAGGGCGGAAATCGCAAAGCCCAGCCTTGCCGGAGCATCTCACGGCCGGCTTGTCGCGGCCGGGCCGGGTTTCCGGTGACGGTTTCGCCTCGCCGACATCCCGCGTGACCACGCTGCCGGCGCCGATCACGGCGCCGTCGCCGATCGTGACGCCGGGCAGGATAATGGCGCCGCCGCCGATCCAGACGTCGCTGCCGATCCGCACCGGACGGCCGAATTCGAGGCCGGCGCGCCGCGTTTCGGCATCGCGCGGATGGTCGGCGGCGTAGATCTGCACCGCGGGTCCGATCTGGGTGCGGTCGCCGATCGACGACTTCGACGACGTCAAGGATGACGCAGTTGAAGTTGAGGAACACGCTCGTCGCCGAGGCGGATGTTGTAGCCATAGTCGCAGAAGAACGGCGGACGGATCACGGCGCCCTTGCCGACATGGCCGAGACGTTCGCGACAACAGGGCGTGACGCTCGGATACCGGCGGCGCCAGCGCCGCGTTGTAGCGCACGAGCCAGGCCTTGTTCGCGGCCTGCGTCGGCCTGCAGTTCGGCATCGCCGGGCGATACAGTTCGCCCGCGAGCATCTTCTGCTTTTCGGCTCTGGCTCAACCAATCGCTCCCAGCTTCGGAAAGGCGTCCGGCGCGGCGGCCAGCGCGCGCGCGGGCGCGAGCGCTGTCGTCGTCCATCTGCCGCACCAGCGCGTCGACGCCGTCGAATTTCAGCTCGTCGCGGATGAAATCGATGAAGGCGACGTCGAGCACTGTGCCATAGAGGTCGCCCTTGAAATCGAACAAGAACACTTCCAGCAGCGGCGCGCCATTGTCGAAGGTCGGGCGGCGGCCGAAGCTGGCGACGCCGTCGAGGCGCTGGGCCCCGCGGCCGACCCGCACCGCATAGATGCCGTGCTTGAGCCCGCATGTCTTGTCGAGGCGGATATTGGCGGTGGGATAGCCGAGATCGCGGCCGCGCTTCTCGCCATGGATCACCTCGCCGGTGACGAACCAGGGGCCGCCCAGCATGGCGGTGGCGTCGGCGATCTGGCCCTCCGCCAGCGCCATGCGGATCGCCGAGGAGGAGACCGGCCGCTCCGCGATATCGACATGGGCCTGGACGTCGACCTCGATGCCGAGCCGTGGCGCCTCGGTCACCAGAAGGCTGGGCGAGCCGACCCGGCCCTTGCCGAAATGGAAGTCATAGCCGACCGCGATCCCGCTGACGCCGAGCCGCGCGATCAGGTCATGGTGAATGAAAGTCCTGCGCCGAGGTGCCGGCGCGGGCCTTGTCGAAGGTCATCACCACGGCGCCGTCGAGCCCGGTCCCGGCCAGCAGCCGCAGCTTGTTGGTCTCGTCGGTCAAGCGGAATTGCGGGCTGTTCGGGCTGAAAAAGCTGCGCGGATGCGGCTCGAAGGTGACCGCAAGCGCCGGCTTGCCATGGGCGCGTGCCCATCTGCACGGCGGCCGCCGATCACGGCGCGGTGACCGAGATGGACGCCGTCGAAATTGCCCATGCGCCACCACCGATCCCTTCGGGAGCGTGGCCGCGGGGGTGGTGTCGCGGATAACGGTAAAGTCAGTGGTCATTTTCGCCAGGATTTCTTCAGGAATTCTTAAGCCTTGAGGCATGCGGCGGGACGGTGACGTGGCGGCGCCGATCGAAGTCAAGCGGGCGGAATCGCATTAAAACGAATGCAATCCGGAAGGGGCCGGTTAACGCGCTGTTTAACGCCTGATGCTAGAGCTCGGGGCAAGGACTGCGGCTCGCGCAGGCCGGTTGATCTGTTGGTACGTCGTAAGCGTTTAGTGGGGAAAGAAGATGGCGGTTGATTTGTCCATGCCGGTCCTGGTGGTCGATGACTACAGCACCATGATCCGCATCATCCGGAATCTTCTGAAGCAGCTCGGCTTCGAGAACATCGATGATGCCTCGCGACGGCTCGGCGGCGCTCAACAAGATGCGCGGCAAGAAATACGGGCTCGGTGATCTCCGACTGGAACATGGAGCCGATGACCGGCTACGACCTGCTCAAGGAAGTCCGCGCCGATCCCAACCTCGCCACCACGCCCTTCATCATGATCACGGCGGAATCCAAGACCGAGAACGTGATCGCGGCCAAGAAGGCCGGCGTCAACAACTACATCGTCAAGCCGTTCAACGCGCGCGACGCTGAAGACCAAGATCGAGGCCGTCTTCCCGGACATGGCGACGGCGTAAGCGCTGTAGCTCTCGCGCATCGCATCCATTTTCGTCATGCCCGGGCCTGTACCGCGCATCCACGTTTATGGTGCGGCAAGGCCAAGACTGGATGGCCGGGACAAGCCCGGCCATGACGGAGTGAGATAGCGCGGCGCTTGCGGTTCTCACTACCACCTCAACTCCCGCATCAGCGCCCGCGGCGGGTGGCCGAACAGCTCCTTCACCGACGCCGGGTCGAGCTGGTCGATGCCCTCGAATTCTTCCGAGTGAATGCCGCGGGTGACGAACAGGCAGTCGATCCCGAAACCGTGGGCGCCGGCCAGATCCGTCCGCACGGAATCGCCGATCGCCAGCACCCGGCCGAGCTCGGCCGGCTTGCCGCGCTGCTCGGCGGCGAGCGCCATGGCGCGCTCATAGATCGGCCGGTGCGGCTTGCCGTAGAAAATCACCTCGCCGCCGAGTTCGCGGTAGAGCTCGGCGATCGCGCCGGCGCAATAGATCAGCCGGTCGCCGCGCTCGACCACGATGTCGGGATTGGCGCAGACCAGCGTCAGTTCGCGCTCGCGCGCCTGCAGCAGCATCGCGCGATAATCCTCCGCCGATCTGGTTTCGTCGTCGAACAGGCCGGTGCAGATGATGTAATCGGCCTGCTCCGAGCGACGTCAGTGTCGGCGTCGAGCCCGCGATGGATCGAGCTGTCGCGCTCCGGGCCGACCCAGAAAATCTTCTTGCCCGGGTGATCGGCGACGAAATGCCGGGTCAGGTCGCCGGAAGAGACGATGGCGTCATAGGTTTCGTCGGCAACGCCGAGCTTGCGCAATTGCCGCTGCACCGAATCGGCCGGCCGCGGCGCGTTGGTGATGAGGATGACGGTGCCGCCTTGCTGGCGGAACGTGTGCAGCGCCTCGCAGGCCTCGGGAAACGATTCGAGCCCGTTATGGACCACGCCCCAGATGTCGGAGAGCACGACCTCGACGCCGCCGATGAGGTCGCGCAGCCGCTCGACAAAGCGAAGCGAGGTCATGTCGGAACCGGCTGCCTAGCTCGGTCCAGCGGCGCGGCGCGCCAGCGCAGCATTGCCGCTCGCCCGCGGCGGCGGGTCGACGGTCTGACGCTGTGACGGGAGCCGTAGTGCTGGAGCCATTGAGTCCTGGGCCTTGGTCGCAGTCGCCCCGGCGGTAGCAGATGCGCCCTCCGGCCGCAACGGCCGCGGCGGCGCGAACAAGAAGCCCTGGCCGAACCGCACGTCGTAGTCGAGCAGGTCGACCACGGCGCGCTCGCCTTCGATCTTCTCGGCGATCAGGTCGATGCCGAAGCGGCCGAGCAGATCGGAGAGGTCGGACGGATGAATGTCCGAGGTCGAGGTCTGCCTCGGATCGAGCAGCAGCGCCGCCGGCACCTTGATGAAGCGGACGCCGCGGTCGGCGAGTTCGCGCGGCTCGAAGCGGAGATCGCCGACATGGTCGATCGAGAAGCGATAGCCGCGCTGCGACAGCGCCGCGAGATGCTCGGTCTCGGTCGGGCCCAAGATTGCGGAAGGTCGACTGCTTGAATTCGAGCACGAAGGACGGCGCCAGCGCCCGATTGGCTTCGAGGAAATCGAGGCACTGGGCGAAATTGGCGGGATTGCCGAGCGTCGCCGCCGAGACGTTGCAGAACACGCCGACGTCCTTGTTGCGCACCATCAGCCGGCGCAGCACCTGCACACAGCGCAGCATCACCATGTGGTCGATGCGCCCGATCAGCCCGCCGGCTTCGGCGGCGCCGATGAAATCGTCGGCGGCGAGAATCTGGTCGCTGCTCGTCGCGCAGCCGCGTCACCGCCTCGTAATAGCGCACCTTGCGCTGCGGCAGCGTCACCATCGGCTGCAGATAGATATCGAGCCGGTTTTCCTCGACCGCGTTCTTCACCGCGGCGAGTAGTTGCGCCTGGCTGCGCGAGGCGGGGGTCGCTTTGGCCTTGACTGGCGGTGACGGCGTCGCAGGCGCGACCGCAGCAGGCGTAGCCGGGACGAACGGCGGCGCCTCCTGTTGCGGCTCGGCTACCGGCCGGAGCGCCGGCACGGCGCAGCTGCAGCGCGCGGCCGACGACAGCATGTCCTCATGGGTCGCGAACGAAACCGCGAGCTGCTTGACCAGCAGCGCCGAGTTCGTTGATCTCGCCGTGGACGGCCTGGACGCGGTCGGCGTTGGCCGAGTTTGCCGACACCACCCGTCCCTCGACCGCGGCGAGCCTGCGGCCGAATTCGGCGACCTGGCGGGCGAGGTCGGCGGTGCCGCGCGACAGATCCGCGATCTGGCCGCCGACGTCGGTGCGGTCGCGCATCCGCATCGACACGGCATTGTAGAGGATCAGGAAGGTCAGCGCGGTCAGCGCCACGATCGCGGATTCCGTGCCGCTGATGCCTGCCACCGAATAGAGCACCAGGCCCAGCGAGGCTGCGACCAGCACCATGCAGATGGCGATGAAAATTGTCGAAATGCGGATCATGCCGCGCGCTACGCCCTCAAGTCCGGACTCGCCCCATCCGGGAAAACACGGGGGCCTTTCATGGCAATGGTCCGATTTCGCGCTCCCCAAGCGCAGCGACCTTAGCACCAATTGTTGATCTCGAAGGGCTAGTGTTCTTTTGGCTCTGTTGAAACCGACGGACCCAGCGTGTCCGCCATAACGGTGCCGCGGGCGCCCATGGGCTTCGGGCGACCGACGGTCGAATCCACCGCGGTCTGATGCTCGATTTCCGAGTTCAGCTCCGCCCCGAACAGCACGATCGTTGGCGGACATCCACATCCACATCATCAGGCCGATGGCGGCCCCGAGCGAGCCATAGGTGGCGCTGTAATTTCCGAAGTTGGAGAGATACCAGGACAGCGCCGCAGGAACCGGCGATCCACAGCACGCTGGCCGCGAGCGCGCCGATGCTGAGCCATTGCCACCGCGCTTCACGGCGGCTCGGCCCAAACCGGTAGAGGACGGCCAGCGCGGTCATCAGGACCAGGAACATCAGCGGCCAGCGCGCCAGGCCGACGATGAACTGGCTCTGCGGCTGCAGTCCGAGGTGATCGACGGCGAGCGGAAAGGCCACCACCGCGCTCACCATCAGCAAGCAGCGCGGCGATCCCGCCGATCGTGAAGCCCAGCGACAGCAGGTTCAGCTTGACGAGGCTGCGCTTCTCGCGCTCCTCGTAGACGACGTTCAGTGCGTCGATCACCGCCTTCACGCCGGCATTGGCGCTCCAGATCGCGAGCGCGAGGCCGAACAGGAAGGTGGCGCCGAGCGCGCGTGCTGCCCTTGGCGAGCACCCGGCTGATCTGGTCCTGCACGATCTGGAACGAGCCCTCGGGAAGCATCAACGCCAGCGTCTGCAGGTTGGCGCCGATCGTCGACGGGTCGGCGAACAGGCCGTAGGAGGAGACCAGCGCCGTGATGGCCGGGAACACCGCAAGCAGGCCGAAGAACACGACGCCTGCCGCGGTTGCGAGCAGAGCGGTCGTCATTGATGCGCTCATAGGTGCGCCAGAGGATATCCTTCCAGCCGGCCCAGGGGATTTCGAACGGGTTGCGCGAGCGGCGGCCGTGGCCGTGTTCCGACAATTCGCGCGCGAATTTGGCTTGCGTGGCTGTCGGACCGGCCGGCAACGGAGCAGCGGCAGCTCGGCTACCGAGCTTCAAAATAGCGTTGCGCTGTCGAGAACCAGGATCGCGGTTGCCGCGGCCAGGAGCAGATTGTCGGTCAGTTCGGGTCGCGCGCGGGACATCAGACGGCCGTTCGGCGCGCCTGCTGCCGGCGTCGTGCGCCGCCCAGCCCAGCAACAGCGCCGCCAGCGGCGAGCCCGGCCTGGACATTCTTGTCGAAACCGCCGCGCCGCGGCGGTTGCGCGGGCACAAATCGCGGCGTGGCGGTCTGGTGCCACCGGGGTTGCGCCGTCCTCCGCCTCATCGATCTCGACGGACCGGAGCGGATTGGCGGTGAGCGCGACGCGCAGCCGGCTGGCGAGCGACGGGAACTCGCGCGGCTTCTGGCGGAGCTTCATCGCCGCGACACCGGCACGGATCGCCGCGATCACGACCAGCAAGCCGCCAACCGCGCCGAACGCCGGGAACATGCCGTATTCGAGCTCGACCCAGCGGAATAGCGCAAGGATGCCAACGAAGCAGGCCGCGAGCAGAAAGATGCCGGCGGCGGCGAACAGCCCGGCGGCGATGGCATAGGACGTCACCGTGCCAGTCGCCTGATTGGTTCTGTCGCGCAGATAGGAGCGCGTCGCGCGCTTGACCTGGTTGAGCTTCAATCCCACCCCGGCGCGCAGCAGGTCGCTCGAAGGCGCGAGCATATCGCAGTTCCTCCACCAGCAGTGACCGGATGGTCCCTGTCGGTGATGAACGTGTCTGAGTTTTGAAGGTTCCGCGCCGGCGCGACAGCGGTAGTGCGCTGCCTCTCCCCGCAGGCGGGGCGAGGCAGCAGAACAGATTACGCCACCGCGCGGATGACCTTGCGCGACCTTGTCGACGATCTCGCCGATCTGGTCCTCGGTGATGATCAAGGGCGGGGTCAGCGCCAGCGTGTCGCCGGCAATGCGCAGCATCAGGTCGTTGTCGTGGAAGGCGCTGTTGAGCGCGGCGAAACCGCGCTTGCCGGGCGCGTCGGCAATCGGCGCGAGGTCGATGCCGGCAGTCAGACCGACGGTGCGGATGTCCACAACGTTGGGCTGGCCCTTCAGCGACATCACGGCGTCGGCGAATTTCGGCTCGAGCTTGTTCGCGCGCTCGAACAGTTTTTCGTCGCGGTAGATGTCGAGCGTGGCAAGTCCGGCGGCGCAGGCCAGCGGATGCGCCGAATAGGTATAGCCATGGGTCAGTTCGACGACGTGCTCCGGGCCGTTCATGAAGGCGTCGTGGATGGTGTCGCGCACCAGCACGCCGCCCATCGGCGCCGCGCCATTGGTGATGCCCTTGGCGAAGGTCAGCATGTCGGGCGTCACGCCATAGCGCTCGGCGGCAAAGGCAAAGCCGAGCCGGCCGTAGCCGGTGATGACCTCGTCGAAGATCAGCAGAATGCCGTGCTTCTGGGTGATCTCGCGCAGCCGCTTCAGATAGCCCTTCGGCGCCGGCAGCACGCCGGTCGATCCCGCCATCGGCTCGACGATCACGGCGGCGATGGTGTTGGCGCCGTGCAGATTGACCAGGCGCTCGAGTTCGTCGGCGAAATGCGCGCCGTATTCCGGCTCGCCCTTGCTGAAGGCCTGCTTGTCGCGGTCATAGGTCGCGGGCAGATGGTCGACGCCGGTCAGCAGCGAGCCGAACAGCTTGCGGTTGCCGACGATGCCGCCGACCGAGGTGCCGCCGAAGCCGACGCCGTGATAGCCGCGCTCGCGGCCGATCAGGCGGATGCGGCTGCCCTGGCCGCTGATCTGGTGATAGGCGAGCGCGATCTTGAGCGCGGTGTCGGCGGCCTCCGAGCCGGAATTGCAGAAGAACACGTGGTCGAGGCCTGCCGGCGCCAGATCCGCGATGCGGCTGGCGAGCTCGAACGGCTTGCGGGATGCCGAACTGGAACGGCGGCGCATAGTCCAGCGCTTCGGCCTGCTTCGCGATGCGCCTGCGAAATCTGCTTGCGGCCGTGACCGGCATTGCAGCACCACATGCCGGCGGCGCCATCGATGATCTTGCGGCCGTCGACGGTGATGTAATGCATGTCCTCGGCGCCGGCGAGCAGCCGCGGCTGCTTCTTGAACGCCCGGTTCGCGGTGAACGGCATCCAGTGCGCGGCAAGGTCGTTCGGTACGTTGACGGCGGCGGGGCGGGGGCTCTTGTCCAGCATGGGGGCCTCTTTGCGGTTATCTGGCGTGATCGCTGCCCCTAAACTACCAGCTTCGCCGGCGCCACGGAAACGCCGACGCCGCGCGATATTTCGCGCCCGGTCAGGATGGCTTTCGAGATCGGATGGCGCCGATCCAGAACACTTCGCCTTCGGAATCCTCGGTGTCGAGCCAGAGCAGCGGCAGTTGCGGATAGGCGGCTTCCAGCAGCTCGCGGCCGCGGCCGATCTCGCACAACAGCCCGCCCTGCGGCGTCAGGTGCTGGCCGGCCTCGTCGAGGATGCGCCTGACGACATCGAGCCCGTCGGCGCCGCCGTCGAAGGCGAGCTTCGGCTCGGCCCGGCACTCGCGCGGCAGGTCGGCCATGCCTTGCGCGTCCACATAGGGTGGATTGGAGATGATAAGGTCGTAGCGGCTGTCGCCGAGCGGAGCGAACAGATCGCCGCTGGTACAGCGTGAGGCGGTCCTCCAGCCCGTAATCTCCGACATTGCGCGCGGCCACCGCGAGCGCGTCCTTCGAAATGTCCACCGCGTCGATTGCGGCATTGGGAAAACTCCGGCTGGCGAGGATCGCAAGACAGCCCGGAGCCGGTGCAGAGGTCGAGCACGCTTTCGACCGTATCGCGGGTCGTGGATCAGCGAGCCGCCTGCCTCCGTCGTCGCCGCCGAAATGCTGAATCCGAGAAGTTCGCCGATGAACGAGCGCGGCACGATGGTGCGCTCGTCGACATAGAAGGGCAGGCCGCGCATGTAGATCTTGTTGACGAGATAGGCGGCCGGCTGCCGGGTGCTGACGCGGCGCGCGATCAGCTCGAGGATTCTTTCGGCCTCCGCCGCGGTGACGCGCGCGGCCGCAAACGTCTCGAACTGGTCGGGATGCAGATGCAGCGCTTCGCAGACCAGGAAGGCGGCTTCCGCCATCGGATCGGTGGTGCCGTGCGCAAACACCAGTTTGGCTTCGACGAAGCGGCTCACCGCATAGCGGACGAAATCGAGCAGCGTCAGCAATTCGCCGCTGGCCGACCTTGGCAGTCTTCGATGCGGTACGGCCGCGCCTGGCCGCCGGCTTGCTCTGCTTGGCCATCAGGATTTGGTCCAGCGCGCGGCGGCGGCGTCGTCGTGGTCGCGCGCCTCGATCCAGCTCGAGCCGCGGGCGCTTTCCTCGCGCTTCCAGAACGGTGCGTTGGTCTTGAGATAATCCATCAGGAACTCGGCCGCCTGGAACGCGGCCTGCCGGTGCTGCGAGGCGGTCAGCACCAGCACGATGTTCTCGCCGGGCGCGATGCGGCCGACGCGATGAACCACGCGTCAGGCCCGGACAACGGCCAGCGCGACATCGCCTCGTCGGTATGCCGCTTGATCTCGGCTTCCGCCATGCCGGGATAATGCTCGAGCGTCAGCGCCGCGATCGCTCTCGCCATCTTCGCTGCCGCGGCAGATGCCGGTGAAGCTGACGACGGCGCCGATATCGGTGCGGCCTTGCGGTGAGCGCGGCGATCTCCTGCGCGATGTCGAAATCGGCTTCCTGGATGCGGATGGTCGCGGTGACGGACATGGATAGGCTCAGCCGCCGGTCATCGGCGGAAAGAACGCGATCTCGCGCGCGCCGGCGATCATCGGCATCCGGCTTGACATGGGCGTGGTCGATCGCGGCGCGGATCACCTGCGGCTTCTCGAAGGCATGGGCGTAACCCTCGTCGCGCCGGGCAAGCCAGCCGATCAGCTCATTCACCGTGCGCACGCTCGGCCGGCGGCTCGACCGTTTCTTCCGCCTTGCCGATCCGCTCGCGCACCCAGGCGAAATATTTGACCTTCATCCCTCATCCTCCTTGATGAGGTGATGGATGCCGGCGCGGAAATAATCCCAGCCGGTGTAGATCGTGAAGATCGCCGACATCCACAGCAGCACGATGCCGATCAGGGTGGTCGCGGCGAGTATCTGCTCGCCCGCCTCGCCGGCGATCAGAAAGCCGATCGCGACCAGCTGGATCGTGGTCTTCCATTTCGCGAGCTTGGTCACGGGCACGCTGACCCGCAGCGCGGCGAGATATTCGCGCAGGCCCGAAACCAGGATTTCGCGGCACAGGATCACGATGGCGGCCCACAGCGTCCAGCCGTGGATCGATGTTGTCGGCCGCCAGCATCAGCAGGCAGGACGCCACCAGGAGCTTGTCGGCGATCGGATCGAGCATCCGGCCGAACGCCGATTGCTGGTCCCAGATCCGCGCATAATAGCCGTCGAGATAATCGGTGACGCCCGCGGCGATGAAGACGGCCAGCGCCACCCAGCGCAGCCACAGCGGGCCGTCCAGGATGGATTGCGCAGTAGACGCAGCCGACCACCACCGGAATGGCGGCGATGCGGGCGTAGGTCAGGATGTTCGGCAGGGACAGGGCTTTGGGCTGTCCCTTGGTCGTTGCGATGTTCATCCGTCTTACCAATACCGCTGAAGCGTGAAGGTCAACCGTGCGCGCCCAGATGATCTGTCGCAGGCGACGCACCTGATGACTCGAAACGTTCGCCTTTAGCCCGGCTGGGCGTGGAAAAACTCGAAAATCTTGCGGGCGCTCTCGGCGCTGACGCCGGGAACCTTGCCGAGGTCGGCGATCGAGGCCCGCTCGATCTCCTTCAGCGTTCCAAAGTGGTGCAGCAAAGCACGTTTGCGTGACGGGCCGATGCCGGGGATCTCCTGCAGGCCCGCCTCGCGGATGTCCTTCTTGCGCAACTTGCGGTGCGAGCCGATCACGAAGCGATGCGCCTCGTCGCGCAGCCGCTGGATGAAATACAGCACGGGATCGCGCGGCTCGAGCTTGATCGCCTCGCGGTCCGGCATGAACAGGGTTTCGCGGCCGGCGTCGCGGTCCGGCCCCTTGGCCACCGCCATCAGCGACGACCTGGGTCAGTCCGAGACCTGTCGAAAATCTCCTGGCGGCGTTGAGCTGGCCGCGGCCGCCGTCGATGATGACGAGGTCGGGCCATTGCGGAAACGAATCGTCGTCGGCCTTGGCCCTGGCGGCGTCGCCCTCCGGCGGCTTCAGCAGCCGCTTGAAGCGCCGCTCCAGCACCTCGCGCATCATCGCGTAATCGTCGCCGGGCGTCAGGCCTTCGGACTTGATGTTGAACTTGCGGTACTGGTTCTTGCATGAACCCGTCCGGGCCCGCCACGATCATCGCGCCGACCGCGTTGGTGCCCTGGATGTGGCTGTTGTCGTAGACCTCGATGCGCTTCGGCGCATGCGGCAGGCCGAGCGTGGTCGACCATGCGCCTCCAGCAGGCGGCCTTGCGTCGCGGTGTCGCGCGAGCTTGCGGCCGAGCGCCTCGCGCGCATTGGTCAGCGCGTGTGCGACCAGCTCCTTCTTCTCGCCGCGCCTGGGGCATCGAGACTTCGACCTTGTAGCCCGGCCTTGACCGAGAGCGCATCGGCCAGCAGCTGCGCACTCCTCGATCTCATGCGACAGCAGGATCAGCTTCGGCGGCGGCTTGTCGTCGTAGAATTGCGCGAGGAACGAGGCCAGCACCTCCTCCGGCGTGAACGATTTCTCCGCGCGCGGGAAATAGGCGCGGTTGCCCCAGTTCTGCCCGGTGCGGAAGAAGAACACCTCGACGCAGGAATAGCCGCCCTCCTGATGGATGGCGAACACGTCGGCCTCCTCCACGGTGCGCGGATTGATGCCCTGCTGCGACTGGATCGCCGACAGCGCGGCGAGGCGGTCGCGGTAGAGCGCGGCGGTCTCGAATTCGAGTTCGGTCGACGCCTTCTCCATTTCGGCCGGCGAGCTCCTGCTTCACCAGCATGGCTGCGGCCGGACAGGAAGTCGTTCGCCTCGCGCACCAGCTCGGTATAGCCGGGGAAATCGATCTCGCCGGTGCAGGGCCCCGAGCAGCGCCGGATCTGGTAGAGCAGGCAGGGCCGCGTGCGGCTTTCGAAGAAGCCGTCGGTGCAGGAGCGGATCAGGAACGCGCGCTGCAGCGCCGTGATGGTGCGGTTGACCGCGCCGGCCGAGGCGAACGGCCCGAAATAGCGCCCGGGCCGCGATTGCGCGCCGCGATGCTTGAGGATCTGCGGCGCCCAGTGGTCGCCGGTGATCAGGATATAGGGAAACGACTTGTCGTCGCGCAGCTGCACGTTGAAGCGCGGCCGCAGCTGCTTGATCAGATTGGCTTCGAGCAGCAGCGCCTCGGTCTCGGTCGTGGTCGAGACGATCTCGACCGTCACGGTCGCCGCGATCATGCGCAGGATGCGCGCCGGCAGCGGCGCGTTGACGCGGGCGTAGGACGACAGCCGCTTGCGGACGTTCTTCGCCTTGCCGACATAGAGCACGTCGCTGCCGGCATTGAGCATGCGGTAGACGCCGGGCGAGGTCGGGGCCAGCCGCACCGCGTTCTCGATCGCGGCATGGCCGACCGCGAGCGGGCCTTCGGCGATCGCCTCGCTGAGTTCCTCGGGAACCTCCGGCAGCAGCGCCTCGTCGTCCTCCTCGGGCGGCGTCGTGGCCGGATCGAGGTCGCCGGATCGGCCAGATCCTGCGGCGTCGAAGGTCCTGCGGCAATACAGTCGGCACTCACCGCGCCGCGCCTTGCGGCGGGGGCGGTTTCGGATGCTCGGTAGAATCGTGATCCATGGGCCTGAATTTAAGCGCTGGAAGGCTGGCATCGCCAGCGCTCGGCGGCGGCCGCGCGTCGCGCGCGCTCGCGTAACACATTCTTAAGAATGATGAGCGGGCGGTAACCGCGCTTAACAACCCTTTAACTTAAAACTCTCGATAAATCCTTACCGAAAAAGAGTGGAAATCCGTAGCCATGCCGGCCTCGTCGCACCGGCGCGGTCGCGGCAGTTGCGTGTGGAGTGGTGCGATGAGACAGGTTTGTGTTGCGTGCGCTGGCGTTGATCGCCGCGGGCTGGACGACGTCGGCGCAGGCGGCCGACCTGAACTACGGCTCGCGCGCCCTATACCGTCAATCAGCCGCTCAACGCCTATAGCTGGGCCGGCCCCTATCTCGGCGGCAATCTCGGCTATGCCTGGGGCTCGGTCGACAACAATCCGACCAAGCCGTCGGGTTTCGCGGGCGGCGTCCAGGCCGGCTACAACTGGCAGAACGGCGCCGTGGGTGTTCGGCGTCGAAGGCGACATCCAGGCGACCGGCGCCGAAGAAACCTTTGCGCCGTGGAAATTCTCCAATCCCTGGTTCGGCACCGTGCGCGGCCGCGTCGGCTATGCGTTCAACAACGTCTTGTTCTACGGCACCGGCGGTCTGGCGTTCGGCGAGTTGCGCGCCGAGACCTTCGGGCTGTCGGAATCCCACACCAATGCCGGCTGGACCGCCGGCGTCGGCGCCGAGATGGGCTTTGCGCCGAACTGGAGCGCCAAGGTCGAATATCTCTACGTCGATCTGGCCAACAGCAACTTCGTCATCACCGGCGCGTCGAACGGCTACCGCTTCGGCCTGATACGCGCCGGCGTCAACTATCACTTCTGACAACAAGAAACGCAAGCTACCACTCCCGGCCGCCGCAAGACGGCCGGGATTTTCGTCCGGATCGATTGTGCGCAACTTCGGGCGCCGGCATCACGATCCGAGCGTCGCGCGGCAGATGCACTACACGCAAGTTCAGTCCGCTTCGTAGCGAGCTCAGCTCACGACGAAATCACCAGATTGACCGCCTTGGGGCCTTTGCCCTTCTTGTCCGGTTCGACCTCGAATGTGATGCGCTGTCCTTCGGTCAGGTCCTTCAATCCGGCCCGCTCCACCGCGGTGATGTGAACGAACACATCGCGGCCGCCGTCATCGGGCTTGATGAAGCCATAGCCACGTTCTCCATTGAAGAACTTGACCGTACCAGTCATGGCCATCGGGAAACTCCTCCCCGTACTGCTCCGCCGCTACGCGCATCGTCGCGTATCGGCCGACCGGACATTCGCTGCCGGAAAGCTTGGCCACCTTGAGCGGATCGGTGTCACGCACCGATCCGCCTTGAATTTATTTGAGGCCTTGTCACTCCGCCGCAACCATTCGCGGAAGCGGAACGTAAAGCCAGTCCCAATGGCATGAGCATAATACGGTTCCGCGCAATTGCCTACGGCTCAATCGGACTTTTCAGCGCGTAGCTACGCTGCGGCTTCAGGGCTTGGGCGTCTCCAGCCTGAAGCGGCCGGCGCCGCCCTGGCCGAGCGGCTTTTCCAGTTCGGGCAGGATCGTCTTCAGTTCGCCGGCCAGCGTCCATGGCGGGTTGACGATCAAGAGCCCGGTCGAGGTCAGGCCGGCGCCGGTCGCGCTGCGGCGCGACGCTGAATTCCAGCCGCAGGCATTTGCCGGCGCGGCTTGCTGGCGGCCGACGCACGCCGGCGACATGCCGCGCCAGGTCGTCGGTGGCGCGGCGGCTTTTCACCGGATACCAGAGCAGATAGCTGCCGGTCGGCCATTTCGCGAAGGCCTCGGCGAAGACCGTCGGCCAGCCGCTCGAACTCGTCCTTTGCCTCGAACGGCGGATCGATCAGCACCAGGCCGCGCCGCTCGTTCGGCGGCACGAAGGCCGGCAACGCCGTCCAGCCGTCGAGGTCGACGACCCGCGCCTGGGTGTCGCGGCGCAGCGCGTCGATCAGGCGCTTGCGCGCGCTTCGGTTCGACTTCGCAGGCGGTGAGGCGGTCCTGCGGCCGCAGCAGCGCCCGCGCGATCAGGGGCGATCCGGGATAGGCCTTCAGCTCGCCTGGCGGGTTGAAGGCCCTGACGATGTCGAGATAGGGCGTCACCAGCGGCAGCGTGGCGTTTCCGAGAACCGCGCCTGCATCAGCCGCGCGATGCCGGTCAGCCATTCGCCGCCGCGGCGCGCTTCGTCGCCGACGTGAGATCGTAGAGCCCGGCGCCGGCATGGGTGTCGATGACGCGAAACGCGGCCGGCTTTTCCTGCAGATAGGTCAGGATGCGCACCAGCACGATGTGCTTGATGACGTCGGCAAAGCCGCCGGCATGAAAGGCGTGACGGTAGTTCATGGCAGGTCGAGGGCGTTACCACGATCATTCGCGCGACGTGAACGTACCCGTCATGGCCGGAGCTTACCGCGGCATCTGAGTGCTTCGCCGCTACGGCTGACGGTCTGCTGCAATGACGGCTGAGCAAGCCGCTCACCCGCCCCGGATCGGCGGCATCACCACCTGGTCGCGGCGGCAGGCGCGGCGGTCGATTTCCTCGCAGGCGCGGAACTGCAGGTCCTTGCTCAGGCAGATCCGCACCTCGCTAAGCCGCTTGCTGTCGCAGGTCACCGAGATCGCCGACGCTGCTCAGGCCCGGATTGACCTTGATGAAGGCGTCCTCGAGCTCGGCCGGGCGCAATGGTCTTCGGCTCCGACAATTGCAGAAATTCCTCGGGATCTTCACCGCCGCACGCGCCTTGCGGATGGTTCTCGAAATAGGCCTGCGCCGCCAGCCCCGAGCAGGTGCCGTGCTTGTCCCATTCGTTGAAGATCAGCCCGGGCGCCGGCATCAGGTCCAGCATCGAGGTCATGATGTTGCGGGTCGAGCCGCGGCGCCGGCCGCTGGCAATATTCGGGAAAGCCGCGCTCGTATTGCGGCCACAGGCCGTGGACCACGAAGGAATACGGCCGCCCGCCGCACTGGGTCTGCGAGCGCCCGCTGTTGCCGCGCTCGGAGGCCGCCTCGCAGAACGAGGGCGACCAGGACAGCGACAGCACGTAGAAATCGAACTCGCCGGGCGCGTTCTGCCGGCGATCCTGCGCCGACGCCGGCAGCCGGCGAGATGGAGGCGGCAGAGGACCAGACGAGCGAAGATCAAAGATCCGCGAAATCGATGGCCAATCGAAACATGCAAATACCCCTATACTCGACTGGCCAGAGCCTAGCGGGAGGTCGGAACATTTCAAGAACAAAAATGAGTGACGGGCCGAAGCCGGCCGAATCCTGCGCGTCGTAAACCGGTCCGGGAATCGGGGCCGGGCGGCCTTGCAGTCGGGATTGTAGGCCCAGTTGCGGTCGAGCCCGGTGACGCACCATTCGACGCCTTGGCCGAAGCCGGCAAAGCCGCCGTCCTCGATGATCGAGTAATGCACGGTGCGCAGCTTGCCGTCGCTCAGCATGACGTCGCCGCTGCAATAGCGGCGCGGAATGTTGTCGGACTGCCAGGGCCGGAACGCGGTCTCGTGGATCCGGCCATAGGCCGTGATAACGCAGCGGCGAATTCCAGAACTGTGCTTTCTTTCTCCTGGAACTGGTAGGTGATGGTCGGCAGCGCCCTTTCGCATTCGGCGACGCGGCCGTCATAGCGCGGGCCGGACAGCCAGAAATTCAGCTTCCAGCGGATTGGCGGCCTGGGCCGCCTGGCCAAACGCCAGCAGGGCCGAAGTGCCGCCGGCCGAGCGCCGAGTGCTTTCAGGGATGTGAAGAGGTCGCGCATGGGAATCCGCCGGACGTTCCGATCCGCGGACGGTGCCGCGAAGCCCGGGCGAGGTCAAGTGCAACGGCGGCAACACCTGGCGACAAGTCCGCTTCCGAGCCGCCGGCCGTTCTTTTCACGGCCGCCGATGCACCCTATGGTGCGCCCGTAGCGAAATGGAGTCTGCGATGCGAAGGATATGTGGCGGCGAGCCTGGTTGCGATGGGCGGAATGCTGGCTGGCGCGCCGGCGCAGTGCCGACTGGGTGCCGCCGTTCAAGGGCAACGATACCGGCGGCATCATCTGCCTATTCGCTGGCGTCGCAGACTGATGCGCGCCAGCTCGCGGTCGACCACTGCGCCGGGTTACGGCAAGGTGGTGAAATTCCTCGCGGTGCAGCCCTATCACGGGCGGCTATATCTCGTTCGCCTGCCGCTGGGTGCCCTATGGCGCCGCCGAGCGGCCGCTGCGCACGCTCTACTGAGCCGGTATCGTTTGATCTGACAGAATAACAGTCGGGAGCGCGGAGCATGACGCGGCAGCTTGTTTCGTGTGTTCGGCGATCTGGCTGCTGGCGCTCGCTGCCGGCGCTCGATGCCGGTGCGGTCGGATTGCCGGTGCGCAAGGCCGGCCTGTGGGAAATGAAGATCGTGCGGACCAGGCTCGCCGATGCCCGAGATGACGATGCAGCATTGCACCGACGAGACCACCGACAAGGAGATGAGCACGGCGTTCTCGCCGATGGGCAAGGAGATGTGCTCCAAGCAGGACATCCAGAAGACCGCGACCGGCTATGTCAGCGATTCCGTCTGCGGCGTCGCCGGCATGACGATCACCTCGCATGCCGAAATCACCGGCGACTTCAATTCCGCCTACACCGTGAAATCGACCGTCGCACAGCGAGCGCGGTCCCAGCCGGTGCGCCGCGCGATAGCACCATCGACCATCGAGGCGAAGTGGCTCGGGGCCTGCAAGGCCGACCAGAAGGCCGGCGACATCATGATGCCCGGCGGCATGAAGATGAACATCAAGGACATGGAAAAGCTGAAGGCCATGATCCCCAAGCAGCTGCCCAGATAATTTTCATCCGGGCCGCGGCGCTACCAGTCCGCTACACCGGTATCCGCACCGCCGCGCGCAGTCCGCCCATCGGGCTGTCGCCGAGCGTGATGTCGCCGCCATGCGAGCGGGCGATGTCGCGGGCGATCGCCAGCCCTAGTCCGGTGCCGCCCTCGTCCTGGTTGCGGGCGTCGTCCAGCCGCAGGAACGGCTTGAACACTTCCTCGCGCATGTCGGCGGGAATGCCCGGTCCGTCGTCGTCGACGGTCACGGTCAGATAGCGGTGATCGCGGTGGCCGGTGATCGAGATCGCGTTGGCGTGCCGCGCCGCGTTGGAGACGAGGTTGGCGAGGCAGCGCTTGAACGAAGCCGGCTTCACCGTCACGACCGGCAGGCCGTGAAACGCCACGGTCGCGGTGTGGCCGTGGCGCTCGGCGTCGCTGCGCAATTCCTCCAGCGCCAGCGCCATGTCGGTCGGCTGCGCGATGCTCGCCGCAGTCGCCGCGGGCGAACGCCAGATAGTCCTCCAGCATGCCGGACATCTCGTCGACGTCCTTGCGCATCGCCGTCGACCTCCGGACCGTCGCCGATCAGCGCCAGTTCGAGCTTGAAGCGGGTCAGGATGGTGCGCAGATCGTGCGAGACGCCGGCCAGCATCGCGGTGCGCTGCTCGATCGAGCGCTCGATGCGCGCCTTCATCTCGAGGAACGCCTGCGCCGCGCGGCGCACCTCGCGCGCGCCGCGCGGGCGGAAGTTCGGCGCCTCGCGGCCCTTGCCGAAACTTTCGGCGGCATCCGCCAGCCGCAGGATCGGCTTGATCTGGTTGCGCAGGAACAGCACCGCGACGATCAGCAGGATCGACGACGTGCCCAGCATCCAGAACAGTGAAGATCTCCGAATTCGAGGCATAGGCGGCGCTGCGCTGGGCGAAGACGCGCATCACCGCGTCGTCGAGCTGGATGCGGATTTCCACCAGGTTGGAGCGGCCGACGGTGTCGATCCAGAACGGCCGTGCCGATCTGCGCGGCCGAGCTGCACCGAAAGCGTCTGGTCGAGCAGCGAGAAGAACGGCTTTGGGCCGGGCGGCGGCATGTCGCCGACGGGCAGAAAATCCACCACCAGCTGCAGCCGCTGCGCGATGCGGCGCAGCTGCGCGCGGTCCTTGTCCTGCGGATAGCCCTTGTAGACGTCGATCAGGCTGGCGATGTCCTGCACCACGGCGGCCGACAGCCGCCGCGTCACCGTGTTCCAGTGCCGCTCCATGAACACGAACGCCACCACCGTCTGCAGGATCACCATCGGCACGATCATGATCAGCAGCGCGCGGGCATAGAGGCCGGTCGGCATCCAGCTCTTGAACGCGTTGCCCATCCAGCCATTGGCCGCCGAGACGCGGCCGCGCGGCGGTGCGGATCAGCGTCAGGCCGGTGTCGAGCGTGCTCATGGCGAATCAGGCTCAGGGCGATGCGACCAGGCGATAGCCGATGCCGCGCACCGCCTGCAGGAACAGCGGATTGGCGGGATCGCGCTCGATCTTGCGCCGCAGACGGTTGATCTGCACGTCGACCGCGCGCTCGTTGACGGTGCCGCCGCCGGTCGAGCGCGCGCGCGGCACGGTCTCGCCCGGCTGCGACGGCGAGGATGCGCAGCATCTCGCGCTCGCGGTCGGTCAGATGAATGATCTCGTCGCCCTGGCGCAGTTCGCCGCGCTCGAGATGATAGACGTAGGGCCCGAACGCGATCTGCTCCAGCGTCTCCACCGGCGGCGGCGCGGTGCGCTTGAGGATATTGCCGATCCGCAGCACCAGTTCGCGCGGCTCGAACGGCTTGGCGACATAATCGTCGGCGCCGATCTGCAGGCCCTCGATCCGGCGCTTCCGCCTCATGGCGCGCGGTCAGCATGATGATCGGCACCGACGAGGAGGTGCGGATGAAGCGCGGCGAGATCGAAGCCGGTTTCGCCGGGCATCATCACGTCGAGGATCAGGAGGTCGAAATGCAGGCCGAGCAGTTTGGCGCGCGCGTCGCTGGCGCTCATCGCGGTGGTGACGCGGTAGCCTTCGCCGGACAGGAAGCGCGACAGCAGATCGCGGATGCGGCGGTCGTCGTCGACCAGCAGCAGATGCGGGGCGTCGTCGGCCGGTTGCGGCGGCGTTCGCGCGAGTGGTTGCAGCGCTGGTGCTCACGCCATCAGTCCTCGCTCTTGCGGCTGCTTGCCGGTCCGAAGATCGTTTCCAGCACCTTGTCGGGATCGTCGCGATCGATCATCGCGCGCAGGAACTGGCGGACCGTTTCGACGCCGGCGGGATCGATGTCGCGCAGCGCGCGGTTGATGCGGTCGGTCTGCAGCCCGGCGAGCTTGCCGACCAGCGCCTCGCCCTTCGCGGTGGCGTAAAGAAGGCGCTGCCGCCGGTCGTTATTGCCGGTCTTCTGCACGATATAGCCCTTCGTCGAGCAACTGCTTGAGCACCCGTCCCAGCGACTGCTTGGTGATGCGCAGCACGTCGAGCAGGTCGGCGACCTTCAGGCCGGGATAGCGGTGGACGAAATGCATCACCCGGTGATGGGCCCGGCCGAACCCGAACGCCTCCAGCTCGTGATCGGCGTCGCCGACGAAATCGCGGTAGGCGAAGAACAACAGCTCGATGATGTCCCAGCGCAAATCGCCGGGCCGGGCGCGAGGAGCGCCCGTCGGCCGCCCTCGAATCGGGTCGCGGCGGTGCGCTTGAGAAATTTATGTCAGCCATATTGACATATCTTGGGTTCAATGTTACAAAACTGCCAGCCGCGACGAAACTTTAAGTCGTTTCGACCTTGGCGACGTATCAGGCGGCCGAGAAAGCCAGCGATGGCGGCTGAGGCCGCGAATTTGACTACCGTGCGATTGTCGAGCGGCATTTCGGCAAACATACTGGACTTCGGCATTCCGCAAAAGCATGTCCTCGTGACGTGTCGGCGATGGAAACCGGCTGCAAGGCTGGTGCAGGCGAAGGCCCGGCGTAACCAACAGCGCCGAGGCGCAGGCCGAGGCAGAATCCGCGGCCGAGTTTCCGACAGCGGGCCAACGCGCCGTTCGGCAAGCGACGCAATGAGTTTGAAATTCGAAATCCAGCCTGCGGCGAATCCGACGTCCGAGAAGGAGCGCGCGGCAAGGCTCGTGGACCCGGGCTTCGGCCGGATTTTCACCGATCACATGGCCGTGGTCCGCTACAATCAGGCGAAGGGCTGGCATGGCGCGCGCGTCGAATCCCGCGCGAATTTCCCGCTCGATCCGGCCGCAGCCGTCCTGCACTACGCGCAGGAGATTTTCGAAGGCCTCAAGGCCTACAAGCGCGACGACGGCGGCGTGAACCTGTTCCGCCCCGACGCCAATGCCCGGCGCTTCCGGAATTCGGCTGAGCGCATGGCCATGGCGCCGCTGCCCGAGCCTGTGTTCATCGAAGCGGTCGAGCAGCTCGTGCGCATCGACCGCGCCTGGATACCGGGCGGCGAGGGCAGTCTCTACCTGCGGCCCTTCATGATCGCGAGCGAGGTCTTCCTCGGCGTGAAGCCTTCCGCGGAATACATCTTCGCCGTCATCGCCTCGCCGGTCGGCTCCTATTTCAAGGGCGGACCTGCGCCGGTGTCGATCTGGGTGTCGGAGAACTACACGCGCGCCGCGATCGGCGGCACCGGCGCCGTCAAATGCGGCGGCAATTACGCCGCGAGCCTGCGCGCGCAGGCCGAGGCCATCGATCACGGCTGCGATCAGGTCGTTTTCCTCGATGCGGTCGAGCGCCGCTACATCGAGGAACTCGGCGGCATGAACGTCTTCTTCGTGTTCGACGACGGTTCGCTGCTGACGCCGCCGCTCGGCACGATCCTGCCGGGCATCACCCGCGATCTGATCATCGCGCTCGCGAAGGATTCCGGCACGCGCGTGCGCGAGGAGGCCTACACGATCGACCAGTGGCGCGCCGACGCCGCCAGCGGAAAGCTGAAAGAGGCCTTCGCCTGCGGCACGGCGGCCGTCATCTCGCCGATCGGCAAGGTGTGTTCCGCGAGCGGCGATTTTCTCATCAGCGGCGGCGCGGCCGGCCCCGTCGCCATGGGGCTGCGCAAGAAGCTGGTCGACATCCAGTACGGTCGCGCGGCCGACCCGCACAACTGGATCAGAAAGGTTCTGTGACCGGCGGCGGAATTATTCCGCCGCTTCCGCAGACTGGTCACTTGCAAACGCTCGGTTGCGCGCGTCTCGTCGAGACGCGCGGAAGGCTGACGCGCGGCTGGTTGAAACAGGCGTCAATCCGGGAGAGAACCCATGGGAGTTTCGTTCGATAAAATAGATGGCGTCATCTGGTACGATGGCAAGCTGGTGCCGTGGAACGATGCCAACGTCCATGTGCTGACCCATGGCCTGCATTATGCGAGCTGCGTGTTCGAGGGCGAGCGCGCCTATGGCGGCAAGATCTTCAAGAGCACGGAGCATTCCGAGCGGCTGAAGCACTCGGCCAACATCCTCGATTTCGAGATCCCCTATTCGGTGGCCGAGATCGACGCCGCCAAGCAGCTGGTGGTCGACAAGAACAATCAGACCGGACGCCTATGTGCGCCCGATCGCCTGGCGCGGCTCCGAGATGATGGGCGTCTCGGCGCAGACCAACACCATCCACCTCGCGATCGCCGCCTGGGAATGGCCGAGCTATTTCGATCCGGCCGCAGCGGCTCAAGGGCATCCGGCTCGACCTGGCCGACTACCGCCGGCCCGATCCGGCGACGATCGCCGGCGCTGGCCAAGGCGGCCGGCCTCTACATGATCTGCACCATCTCCAAGCACAAGGCCGAGCGCAAAGGCTATGCCGACGCCATGATGCTCGACTGGCAGGGCCGCGTCGCCGAATGCACCGGCGCCAACATCTTCTTCATCAAGGACGGCAAGATCCACACGCCGATCGCCGACTGCTTCCTCGCCGGCATCACCCGCGCGACCGCGATCGACCTCGCGCAAGCGGCGCGGCATCGAGGTGATCGAGCGGCGCATCATGCCGGACGAGCTCGACGGCTTCTCCGAATGCTTCATCACCGGCACCGCCGCCGAGGTGACGCCGGTGTCCGAGATCGCGCAGTGGAAGTTCACGCCCGGCGCGATCACCGAGCAGCTGATGAACGACTACACCGCCGAGGTGCAGCCGAAGGGCAAGGCGGCGGCGGCGTAAGGCGAGTGCGCCGTTCAGGTCTCAATTTCTACCGTCATGCCTGCGCTTGTCCCGGCGCATCCACGTTCTTGGGGCTTCGGGCGAAGAAAGACGTGGATGGCCGGGTCAAGCCCGGCCATGACGAACTCGTTTCGATCGACCGAGCCCCGGTTGCCGCGCCGCGCGTCGGCTGGTACCACCCCGCCCATGGCCGACAAACCCAAAAAACCCCAGAAATTGAAGGCGCGCCTGCCGCGCGGGCTGGAAGACCGTGGCCCCGCCGCGATCGCGGCGACGCGCCAGATGGTCGAGAAAATCCGCGAGGTCTACGAGCGCTACGGCTTCGAGCCGGTGGAAACGCCGGCGATGGAATACACCGACGCGCTCGGCAAATTCCTGCCCGACCAGGACCGGCCCAACGAGGGCGTGTTCTCGTTCCAGGACGACGACGAGCAGTGGATCTCGCTGCGCTACGACCTGACCGCGCCGCTGCGCGCGCTATGTGGCGGAGAATTTCGACGCGCTGCCAAAGCCGTATCGCAGCTACCGCGCCGGCTACGTCTATCCGCAACGAGAAGCCGGGCCCCGGCCGCTTCCGGCAGTTCATGCAGTTCGACGCCGACACGGTGGGCTCAGCGCTCGCCGGCCGCCGACGCCGAGATGTGCATGATGGCGGCCGACACGATGGAAGCGCTGGGCATTCCGCGCGGCAGTTATGTGGTGAAGGTGAATAACCGCAAGGTGCTCGACGGGGTGCTGGAGGCATCGGCCTTGGCGGCGAGCGAATGCGGGCGACGGCTGACTGTGCTGCGCGCGATCGACAAGCTCGATCGGTTTCGGCATCCCGGAAGTGCGCAAGCTGCTTGGTCCCGGCGATGGGACGGCGGCAAGGATGAATCGGGCGACTTCACCAAAGGGCGCAGGGCTTAGCAGGCCGATGATATCGCTTGTTCGGTGGCACGGTGCGATCGAGCCGAGAGAGGCGATCGCCGAGTCGACGCGCATGTTCAGCCGATAGCGAAGATCGGCCAGGAAGCGTCGCGCGGAGCTCGAAGAGATAAGCCGAGCTCGTCACGGCATCCGGCTATGGATGCGGACCGCATCCGCATCGATCCTTCCGTCGTGCGCGGACTCGAATATTACACCGGACCCGTGTCTCGAAACTGAACTCACGCTCGAAACCAAGGACGAAAAAGGCCGCCCGGTGCGCTTCGGCTCGGTCGGCGGCGGTGGCCGCTACGACGGCCTCGTCTCGCGCTTCCGCGGCGAGCCGGTGCCGGCGACCGGATTTTCGATCGGCGTGTCGCGGTTGCAGGCGGCGCTGACGCATGCTCGGCACAGCTCGACACCAGCCAGCAGTTCGGTCCCGTCGTCGTCACCGTGTTCGACCGCGACCGCGTGGCGGATTATCAAAAGATGGTCGCGCAGTTGCGTAACGCCGAACATCCGCGCCGAGCTCTATCTCGGCAATCCCAAGAACATGGGCAACCAGCTCAAATATGCCGACCGCCGCAACTCGCCGTGCGTGATCATCCAGGGTTCTGATGAAAAGGCGCGCGGCGAGGTTCAGATCAAGGATCTGATCGAGGGCGCCAGGGCGGCCGCCGCGATCGCCTCAAACCAGGAATGGCGCGAGACCGCGGCCGGCGCAGTTTTCATGCGCCGAGAGCGAGATCGTCGCAAAGTGCGCGAAGTGCTGGCGCGGCATGACGTGAAGTGGGGATAGCCATTCATTTGCAGGCGCCACGACCGGCCTTGTGCCGCGACATCCGCGTCTTGTTTGATAGAAGCGGTCGTACGGCGGGATCAGTCACAGGCCACGACGGAAACAAAAGGGAGAGACAAAAATGCCTGAGATTACCGTGAGCATGGCCGCCGGCCGCACCGACGAGCAGAAGGCCGGCATGATGCGCGACATCACGCAAGCGCTGGTGAAGAACCTCGGCGTCGATGCCGATGCGGTGGTGATCCAGATCAACGAGGCGCCGCTGCACCACAAGATGAAGGGCGGCAAGACCTTTGTCGAGCGCGCGGCGGCGGCGAAGAAGCGTAGCCTCTCCTCGTCGTCCCATATCCGGGTGCTCTGCGGTCGTAGTCGGACGCTGGACTCCGCTGAACAGCTCGACGTGGCTATGGGTCCCGGCCGGGATTCGACAACGCGCGGAACATCATGGACGCACGCGACGTCATCAGGATCGGCATGAGCGCCGAGCGCACGCTCGTGGTGCCGCCGGAGCGCACGGTCGGGCATTTCGTGCCGGGCATGCCGATGGTCTATGCGACGCCGATGATGATCTTGGAGATGGAGATGGCGTCGGGCGATGCGATCCGCGGCCATCTGCAGCCGGGCTGGGTCACGGTCGGCACCGAGGTCGATATCCGCCATCTCGCGGCGGCGCTGGTCGGCGCGACGGTCCGGACCACGGCAAAAGTCATCGCGGTGGAGCGCCGCGTGATCCGCTTCGAGGTCGAGGCGTTTCGACGAGGCGAGCGCAAGATCGGCGAGGGCCGCCACGCCCGCGGCCTCGTCAATGTCGCGAGTTTCAACAAGCGGCTCGGGGGCGAAGTAGCGACGCTCATCCAGGTGCGCGAACGCGTCCGGAAGCATGGCCACTGCATCCTTCCGAGCACGCCGCGCAGGTGCGCGGCTCCTCGGATGAGGGCATGGCGAAATCTACTTCGCCAGTTCCTTCGAGCCGCTTCGTCGCCGCCGCGACCGCGCGGATCATCAGCGGCTGCATGCCGTCCTGGCCCATCAGCACTTCCAGCGCCGCGGCCGTGGTGCCGCCGGGCGAGGTGACGTTCTGGCGCAGCGTCGCGGCAGCGAGCGTCCGAGCGGTGCAGCAATTCGCCGGAGCCGGCGACGGTTTCGCGCGCCAGCCTGGTCGCGAGCTCCGGCGGCAGGCCGGCCTCGACGCCGGCGCGCGCCAGCTCTTCGGCGAGCAGGAACACATAGGCCGGGCCGGAGCCGGAGACCGCGGTCACCGCGTCCATCAGCGCTCTCGTCGTCGACCCATTCGACCGAGCCGGTGGCGCGCAGCAGCGCGTCGGCGATGGCGCGCTGCGCGGCGCTGACGTTGCTGGCCGCGCACCGCGACCGTGATGCCGCGGCCGATCGCGGCCGGCGTGTTCGGCATCGCGCGCACCACCGCTGCCGCCGCAGACCTCGTCCGAGCGCGGCGATCGTGGTGCCCGCCATGATCGAGACCACGAGCGTGGACGGCCCGACGAACGGTTTCAGCGTCGGCCCGGCCTCGCGGAACGATCTGCGGCTTCACCGCGACCACCAGCGTCGTCGACGGCGCCGATCGTCTCTGCGTCGGATTGAGGCGAACGCCCTTGGCCGCCAGCGCGCTGATCTCGTCGGAGGGCTGCGGCTCGATCACCACGACGCGCTTGGCGATCGAGCCCCTGCGCCAGCCAGCCCGTCAGCATCGCGCCGCCCATCTTGCCGGCGCCGGCCAGCGCGATGGTGCCGGTGATGTTTTGCAGAGCGTTGCTGGTGTTCACGATGTCACCACAAATTCACTGCGTCGTCCCGGCGAAGGCGGGGACCCATAACCACAGGCGGTTCTAGTGAAGCGCGAGATAGCGCGCGACAAGCAGCTTTGCTCGAACTGTCGGCGTCACGGCGTATGGGTCCCGGCGTTCGCCAGGGACGACACCGTGAAGTGGAGGCGGCGGCGCTGACGAGGCGACCTACGCCTCGCCCTCGGTATCGAACATCGCCGCGCTCATCGGCTTCCGGCGCCGACTTGCCGGCCCAGACCACGAACTGGAACGCCGGGATAGTAGCGCTCGCAGGCGTGGATGGCGCCGACCAGCATGCTCTCGCATTGCGCGGTCGAGGCGGCGAGCCCGTCCGGCAGCACCAGCGCCTGGCGGTGCATGATCATGCCGGTGTGGGTCCAGAGATCGAAATGCCCGACCCACAATTGCTCGTTGATGGCGGCGATCAGCCGCTGCACCTCGGCGCGGCGCGCTGCGCGGGATCTTCATGTCGAAGGCGCAGGCCAGATGCAGCGCCTCGATCTCGCTCATCCAGGTGAAGGAAAGCTGGTAGTCGGTCCAGTCGCCCTTGGAGACGATCGTCACCTCGTCTTCGCCGGAACGCTCGAACGCCCAGTTGTTGTCGGCCGCGATATCCTCGACCACCGCGAGCGGATTGTTCCGGGAATCGATGATGCCTTCGAGGAGGGACATTCCGTCTCGACCTTGTCTTCTTGACTTGGTTGATACGCACGCGGGACCGGCACGCGGATAGCTGATGCGTCGCTGCCGACTGCAATCCCTGATCCGATCGTCGCATCTCCGGGGCTTGCCGGGATCAAGTGATGTGATTTGCGGAATCCGCGCAACCGCACGCCGGAGTCCGTCCACAGCAAATGCGGCGCTCGTCCACAGCTGATCGTCGGTCACAAATTATTAATTTGAGAACAAACCGGGAATCGCGGAATCGCCGCGCGTTTGCCGACAATTCGTTAACTGAATTCGCCAGCCGCCGATCTTCCGGTGCGATCCGGCGGCCCCGCGGACTTCGATTTCCGGGACGCATGGCGGACATGCTGATCTTCCATGCCAAAGGCGCTTGCCGGCGCTCCCGGCGATTCGCCATAGTTCCTCAGGCTGCCGGTCATTCCGGGCGGCCGATGTTCTCAGGGCGGGGTGAAAGTCCCCACCGGCGGTAAGGGCGGATACGCCCAAGCCCGCGAGCGCCTTCTTCCCTCGAAATCGCCTTGGGAAAAAGGGTCAGCAGATTCGGTGCAATTCCGAAGCCGACGGTCAAAGTCCGGATGAAAGAGAACGGTTGCGGCAGCTCACGCGAGTTTCGCGTGGGCACCGTCGTTCCGTATGCCCTGATTCTGGTCCTGAAAGAGGAAAGCCATGAATCAGATGTTGCATGAAGCTTAGACGTCCGAAAGCCAAACAACGTCCGAACAACAGCCTGCCGACACGCCCGGAGCGTCCGCCGGCGCCGGCGCATCCGCGTTTTGCAAAACCGCAGCGCGGTCGCCTTCGTGCAGTCCGTCCTGGCATCGCGAGGTGGTGCGAGGAATGCCGCATCGCCTTCCTCGCCGAGATCGGAGGCGCGCCATATGCACGCGCGCAGATCGACCTGTTCGAGGTGCCGGGCTCGTTCGAAATCCCGCTGCATGCGCAGATGCTCGCCAAGACGCAGGCGCTACACCGCGATCGTCGCGGCGGGGCTCGTGGTCGATGGCGGCATCTACCGCCATGAATTCGTCGCCGACACCGTGATCAAGGCGCTGATGGACGTGCAGTTGCGCACCGAGGTGCCGGTGTTCTCCGCGGTGCTGACGCCGCAGCAATTCCACGAGAGCGCCGTCGCATGTACGACTTCTTCCGCAAGCATTTTGCGACCAAGGGCGTCGAGGTCGCGGAAGCCTGCGCCAACACGCTGCTCGGCCTGGAGCGGCTGCGCGGTCAGGTCGCGGCGGGGATCGTCGGATAGACCATATCGGCATCCGGGCGATTCCGGCACGCTCAGGATCGTCCGGCACCATTCCGTCGCCGAAGGAAGGGAATGCGCCATGACCGAAAAACCCCATCCGACTGGCTCGGCCTGAAGCCGCGTCTGCGTGGTGACGGGCGGTGGCGGCGGGATCGGGCCAGGCCGCCGCGCATCAGCCTGGCCGCAGGCGGGCGCCCGGGTGCGCCGCCATCGATCGCGACGAAGCGCGGCCTGCGCGGCGACGGCGGCCAAACTGCGGGAATGGCGGACGACGGCCATGTCGTGGCGCGCTGCGACACTTCGAGCCGCGAAAGCAGCGCCGATGCGGTTTCGGAGGCGATCGGAGGATCGCTGGGCCACTGCGGCGTGCTGGTCAACGCCGCGGCGGTGCTGCGTCCGGGCGGGCTCGGAGACGCTGTCGCTGGCGGAATGGAGCGCGGTGCTTGCTGTCGGTCAACCTGACCGGCTACTTCCCCTGCGCGCGCAGGACTTTCGGCCGGCAGATGCGCAACCCGCGGGCAGCGGCAGACCTCGATCCACGACGGCCTCGATCGCCGGCAGCTCAATGCCGCAGGGCCACAGCGGCGCCTACAGCGTCAGCAAGGCGGGCGTCAGTCTGTGCTGTCGCGCCAGCTCGGGGAGCAGAATGGGGACCGCCAGGGCATCCGCAGCGATGTCGTCAGCCCCGGCATGGTGATCACGCCGATGAGCCAGTCGTTCTACGACACGCCGGGGGTGACCGAGCGGCGCGGTCCGCGGTGGTCCCGACGCGGCGGGTCGGCATGCCGCAGGACATCGCCGAGGCCATCCTGTTCCTGGCCGGCGACCGCTCGTCTATGTCAACGGCGAGGAGATCATCGGTCGACGGCGGCTATGCGCAGCATGCTGATGGACCTGGTGCCGCGGCCAGGCTTTCAATGGCTACGCAGGAGAGTAGCCGCGCCGGGGCCTGCAATTGCAGCGCCGGCCGATAGCGTTTTCGAGCGAAGTGGATACCGGTTCGCGTGAAGAAAACGCGTCAAAACAGAATCTAGAGCTTCGGTTCTGATTCAATCAGAACCGATCAATGCTCTAATCAAACAGGCTCGACACCGACTCTTCCGCCGCGGTGCGGCTGATCGCTTCGCCGATCAGCGTGCGCGATCGACAGCACGCGGATGTTGCGCGCGCCTTGCGCACCGCCTCGGTCGGCTGGATCGAGTCGGTGATCACCAGCTCCTTCAGCCTGCGAGGCGGCGATGCGCGCGACCGCGCCGCCGGACAGCACGCCGTGGGTGATATAGGCGTAGACGTCGCTGGCGCCGTTGGTCGAGCAGCGCGTCGGCGGCGTTCACCAGCGTGCCGCCGGAATCGACGATGTCGTCGACCAGGATGCAGGTGTAGCCGGCGACGTCGCCGATCACGTTCATGACCTCGGATTCGCCGGCGCGCTCGCGGCGCTTGTCGATGATGGCGAGCGGCGCGTTGATGCGCTTGGCGAGCCCGCGCGCGCGCACCACGCCGCCGACGTCGGGCGACACCACCATCGACATTGGCGAGGTCGAAGCGCTCCTTGATGTCGCGCACCATCACCGGCGAGGCGTAGAGATTGTCGGTCGGGATGTCGAAGAAGCCCTGGATCTGGCCGGCATGCAGGTCGAGCGTCATGCACGCGGTCGGCGCCGGCGTGGGTGATCAGGTTGGCGACCAGCTTGGCCGAGATCGGCGTGCGCGAGCCCGACTTGCGGTCCTGCCGGGCATAGCCGAAATAGGGGATCACCGCCGTGATGCGGCGCGCCGACGCGCGGCGCAGCGCGTCGGTGATGATCAGCAGTTCCATCAGGTGGTCGTTGGCCGGAAACGACGTCGACTGGATGACGAACACGTCGGCGCCGCGGACGTTCTCCTGGATCTCGACGAAGATCTCCATGTCGGCGAAGCGCCGGACCACGGCCTTGGTCAGCGGCAGGTCCAAGCCCTTCGGCGATTTCCTGCGCCAGCGCAGGATTGGAGTTGCCGGCGACCAGCTTGATCGAGCCGTTCTTGGCCGACATCGACGCTTCTCCCCGCGCCTTGCTGGATACGATGTTCAGCATCTCAGAGTACCTACAGAACCGGCGGGTTTCGATGAGCGAGGAGATATCAGGCAGGTGGCGCGGCTGGCAACCCGTTACAGCCGGTTTTCCCGGCAAAAATGGCCGCACGGGACCGGCGAGTCGGTTAATGGCGGCTGTAGCCCAGCGCGCTGACGCCGAAACCACCCGGAGCGGATCGAAGGCCGTTCCGCGCTCGCCACCGCCGGGAGCCGCGCACGGCGCCGGGGCAGGCGGCGGCGCGTCCGGCGCCGCCGTTGATCATGGCGCTGAGGCCGCTGAGGCCGGCTTGCGCGATTTTCCGCAGCACCAGGTCGTCGGCGGCGGCCCAGGGCGTCGCGTCCGGCCTTGCCGGCCGGTTCCTCGCCGGACAGCCGCAGCGCGCGCTGCTGGTTGCCGTCATAGACGTCCCAGACCCAGGCGATCATGGTCCGGCCGCGGCACGACCTGCGCCGAGAGATAGCTGCGCACGCGGTAGGAGGCCGCGCCTTCGCGCGACACGATCGACGAGGTTGCGCAGCTTCGATCTCGCTGTCGAGCACGTCCACCATGCGGTCGAACACCTGCGGCGGCGGGCCATCGATCGATTCGAAGCGCCACGGTGGCGCCGCTGCCGCCGGCCATCGCGAACGAGCGCTGCCCGCGGCGCCGCCGCCGGCGCAGCCGCCGAGCGCGCACGCCGCGGCCAGCAGCATCGCGGCGATGGCGGCGCGCGGCGCGGTCCGGCTGGCCCGGAACAGGGTTGCGACGGTGTCCCTCATCGCCCCCGCGATATCGTTAAAATGCGTTAAGGTCTAGGGCAGGGGCGCACACCGGACTGATCGCAGTGCGATGGCGCTCGATCGCGGAACAATTTCCGTTGAAGTTGAAGCACTTCCGCCGCGCGATCACGGTTCCAGCGCGATCGCGTGCACATGCGCGGCCGTAGTCCGGCTCCTTGCGATGCACCGAGCGGCGGTAGCTGTAAGAAACGCTCGTCGGAATAGGTGTCGACGCCGACGTCGTCGATCATCAGCACGCCGGCGTTTTCCAGCCGCATCCGGATGAAGCCGGCGAGGTCGAACATCGAATGGCCGTCGCGCTCGCCGGGGAATGAAGAACAGCGCGTTGTCCGCGTCGGCATCCAGGAAGCGTTCGACGAATTCGCCGCCGACTTCGTAGGAGTGCTGGCGGATCAGCGGGCCGATCGCGGCGACGATGCCGCTGCGTTCGGCGCCGAGTTTTTCCATCGCGCTCGACGGTGGATTCAGAATGCCCGGTCAGCGCGCCTTTCCAGCCGGCATGCGCCGCGCCGATCACGCGCGCGCTCGGGATCGACCAACAGGATCGGTCCGCAATCGGCCGCGGTGACGCCGATCGCAAGACCTTCGGTGCGGGTGACGATGGCGTCGGCGCGCGGCCGCGCCGCGCCATCGCCATGGCGCCGGTCGCCACCACGGCATCGGGCGAATGGATCTGGTACAGCGCTGAGCAGACGCGTCGGGCGTGACGCCCATCTGCTCCGCCATCCGGCGGCGATTTTCCGCGACATTGGCGGCGATCGTCGTTCGGAGCCGAGGCCGCCATTGAGGCCTTGGTAGATGCCGTCGGACACGCCGCCCTCGCGCGTGAAGAAGGCGTGGCGCAGGCCGGGAATGGCCGAGAGCAGCGATGATCCCAAGCGTCATGACGTGCTCGGCCTCTGGTGCTCTGCGGCTCGTCGCTCAAGCCCGCGAGCGCGAGTGAGGTCGGGTTGCGAGATCGCGAGCACCTTGAACATCGAGCCCATGCCGCCGCGGCCGCTGTCGGTCAGCCGTTTCAGCGCGCCCGAAATGTCCTCGGAAACCTCGGGCGTGGCTTTCGCCATCAGGGTCACCGCGCGGGTCTCGATGCCGAGCCGCTTGAGAAAATCGCCCTGCGTCACCGGGCCGTGGACGCGCGCGCCGAGATCCTCGGCGGCGCGCGCCAGCGCCTGGAAATCGACATGGGCGGTGACGTCGGCCTGGCCGGGATTCTTCAGGGGATCGGTGAAGCTGTGGCGGGCGATCGCCTGAAAGGTGTCGCCGGCGTCGCTGCGCAGATGGCCGTAGTCGATGATCAGCGCCGCGCCGTCCTGATCGCGCACCCGGCTCGCGATCTTCATGATCTCGGCGTCGGGCCGCCATTCGAACACCGCGCCGACCGGCGCGGCGCGCACCAGCGGCGGCAGCAGCACTCGAAGCGCGGCATCGGCTCGGCCGCGGCGCCGAACGCCAGCTTGCCGTTGTCGTCGAGTTCGACCACGCGCTCGTGCCAGCCGGTCTCGCGCTTCACCACCTGATGGATCGGCAGCACGTCGAAATATTCGTTGGCGAGAATGACCGCGGGGCCGCTCGGGCACGTCGTCGATGGCTGTCGTGCCAGGAGATGTTGCGCACGCCCGACAGCGTCGCCCTCTGCTTCTCGCGCAGCACCGGATTGATCTCGACCAGATGGATGCTGAGCGACTGATAGAGCGGCGGCAGCACCCGCAGCGCGCGCAGCGCATCCGCCATCATGGTGCCGCGGCCGGGTCCGAGTTCGATCAGCCGCAGCAGCGGGCGGCGAGCCGATCGCCTTCCAGACCGAGGCCGCCCACAGCCCGAGCAGTTCGCCGAACATCTGGCTGACTTCGGGCGCGGTGGTGAAATCGCCCTCGCGGCCCGAGCGGATCGCGCGACACGTAATAGCCGTGCTGCGGATGCGTCAGGCACAGCTCCATGTAGCGCCAGACCGGCATCGGCCCCGACGACTTGATCAGCTTCTTGATCTCGGACTGCAGCGGCGAATACTTCGGTCACGATCGTGCCTTGAAATCGGCTTCGGTACTGGCTTCGGCGGCCTTGCGGCGCCATGCCACCACAATAATGATAGCGCCGGCAATGATCATCGGCACCGACAACAGCATACCCATGGTCAGCCCGCCCCACAAAAATCCGAGCTGCGGGTCGGGCTCCCGGAAGAATTCGCCGGTAATGCGCGCAAACCGTAGATCGCGATGAAGCTGCCGAGGATCAGGCCCGGCCGCTTCAAGGCGCCCATCCGGATCATCACAGCCAGGATCGTGAACAGCAGGATGCCCTCGAGCGCCTGCCTCGTAGAGCTGGCTCGGATGGCGCGGCAGCGGCCCGCCGTTGGGAAACACCATCGCCCAGGGCAGGCTGGGATCCGCCGGCCGGCCCCACAACTCGCTGTTGATGAAATTGGCGAGCCGCCCGAGGAACAGGCCGATCGGCGCCGACCGCGGTGGTGATGTCGCCGAGCGACAGGATCGGAGATGTCGTTCCTGCGGGCAAACAGCATCACCGCGGCGACGCAGCCGAGGAAGCCGCCGTGGAACGACATGCCGCCCTTCCACAGTTCGAAAGATCTCGGCGGGATGCTGCGACGAAGAACGGCAGGTTGTAGAACAGCACATAGCCGGTGCGGCCGCCGACGATGATGCCGACGGTGACCCACAGGATGAAGTCGTCGAGCTGCGACCAGCGTGATCGGCGCCGGCCCGCCCCAGAGCTTTTCGTTCTTGATCAGCGCGCGGGCATAGATCCAGCCCAGCACGATGCCGCCGATATAGGCCAGCGCATACCAGCGGATCGCGATCGGCCCGATCGAGATGGCGATCGGGATCGAACACCGGAAAGGCGATGGTGAGGAAGGGCATCGTGCTCGAGGTTATCACGAAGATTGCGGCGATAGAGCGCCGAGCAGCCGTTCCCAGTGCCGCTCGGCGGCGTCGCGGTTGTAGACCGGCCGCTTCGGAAACGCGAAGCCGTGATGCGTGCCGGGATAGATCTCGACCTCGGCGTTGGCGCCCTTCATGCCCTGCTTTCACCTTCTCGACGATCTCCATCGGCGCGTAGACGTCGGTCTCGGCGCAGCCGAAATAGAGTTCGGCCTTGGTCTTGCTGGCGGCGAGGTGCGGACTGTCGGGCTGGTCGGTCGCCAGTTGCACGCCGTAGATCGAGGCCGCAGCCTTGACGCGATCGCGGAAAATGCGTCGCCGCGTTGACCGCATAGCGCCCGCTCATGCAGTAGCCGACGGTGCCGACGATGTCGGTGCGCGCGGCCTTCTGGCTGTCGGCATAGGCGAGCAAGCGCCTTGGTGTCTTCCATCACCAGGGGAATGGTGAGCGAGTTCATCAATTCGAACATGCGCTTGCGTTCCGGGCGACTCCGGATCCGGATTGGATCGGCCCGAGCTCCATGACGCCGAGCGCGGTAATACATGTTCGGCAGCATCACGTAGTAACCCGATGTGCCGAGCCGCCGCGCCATGTCGCGCAGCTCCTCGCGGATCGCCGGCGCGTCCATGTAGAAGATGATGACCGGAAACGGGCCACCGCGCTCGGGATGGGTGATGAAGGTGGTGGTGTTGCCGTCCTTGGTCGGAATGTCGATTTGCTGGTCGATCATGGGCGTTTCTTCTCTTGTGATTTCTGGTTTGCGGGTCGGGCGTTCAATACGATTGCAAGGAAACCGCAGCATGACAAGGCGAACGGCATGGCATCACACTCTGGCCTTGAACAGCGCCGTTGGGATTGCCATTGTCTGGCTTGACCTGGCAGTTGCACCGACCGGAGCGTTCCAGATGACCCAGACCAGCAATCGGTTTTTCGACGAGATCGGCCGCCTGATGAACGACGCCGCCGGCGCCGCGCAGGGCGTCAAGCGCGAGGTCGATACCGTGGTGCGCAACCAGGCCGAGCAAATCCTGCGCGACCTCGACATCGTCAAGCGCGAGGAGTTCGAGGCGGTCAAGGACATGGCCGCGGCTGGCGCGCGAGGAAAACGAGGCGCTGAAAGCGCGCATCGCGGCGCTGGAAGCCAAGCTCGGCATTTCGGCATCGGCGCCGGATGTCGGCGGCCTGAAGACGGACGGGTAGACGCCGCTTGCGGCATGGTTGACCCGATCAGTTCCGACGGCGTTAGAGCGCCGTAGCTCGAGCCGCATGCCGCGTTCGAGGGATCATCGCCCCAAGCCGGCCGAAAAATCCCCGCATTTCCTTGTCATTTCCGGCCTTTGGGGCTAAAAGCCCGCCACGTCCGCAGCCCCCGCACCCCTGGAGGCTTGCTGTGGACGCGCAACGGGCCGCGATGCGGCCTTTAACTTTTAGAAAACAAGGACTTAACGACAATGGCGACCGTCAAGGAATTGAAGGCGACCGCGCGTCCGCAGAGCGGCAAGGGGGCCGCCCGGGCAGAGCGTCGCGCCGGGAGAGTTCCCGGAGTGATCTATGGCAACAACCAGCCCCCGTCACCATCTCGGTCGACGATCGCCGAACTGCGCCAGCGCATCCTGGCCGGCCGGTTCCTGACCACGATTTACGACATCGATCTCGAGGGCAAGAAGCACCGCGTGATTCCGCGCGACTTCCACCTCGATCCGGTGCGCGACTTCCCGATCCATGTCGATTTCATGCGGCTCGGCGAAGGCGCCACCATCCGCGTCAGCGTTCCCTGCATGTGCATGAACGCGGAAACCGCGCCCGGCGTCAAGCGCGGCGGCACCGTCAACATCGTCACCCACACCATCGACCTGGAATGCTCGGTCGACAACATTCCGCAGTACATCGAGGCTGATGTCAGCGCGCCTGGAAATCAGCCACTCGCTGCATCTGTCCGACATCAAGCTGCCGGCCGGCGTGAAGTCGCTGTCGCGCGAAGACGCGACGCTGGTGACCATCGTGCCGCCGTCCGGCTACGCCGAAGAGCAGAAGGCGGCTGCGGCCGGCTGCTGCTGCCGGTGCTGCCGGCTGCTGCGGCTGCGGCGCCGCGGCTGCGGCGGCTCCGGCGGCGGGTGCTGCTGCGCTGCCTGCGGCGGGTGCTGCAGCTCCGGCGGCGGGCGCGAAGGCGCCGGCCGGTGGCGGCGACAAGAAGAAGTAAGCCGGACGCGGGATGCCGCGTCATGCGCCTCTTTGTTGGCCTCGGTAATCCCGGCGCGAAGTACGCGAACAACCGGCACAACATCGGGTTCATGGTCGTCGATGAAATTGCGCGGCGTCATGGTTTCGCACCATGGCGCCGCCGCTTTCAGGGCGAGACTTCGGAAGGCACGCTCGATCGCGAGCGGGTGGTGCTGCTCAAGCCCACGACCTTCATGAACGAGTCCGGGCGCGCGGTGCAGGAAGCCGCGAACTTCTTCAAGCTCGGCGGCCGGCGAGATCATCGTGTTCCAGGACGAACTCGAACTGCCGCCGGCGAAGGTGCGCGTCAAGGTCGGCGGCGGCATTGCCGGCCATAACGGTTTGCGCTCGATCTCCTCGCATATCGGCAACGACTATCGCCGGGTGCGGCTCGGGATCGGTCATCCCGGCGTCAAGGAACTGGTGCATCAGCCACGTGCTGTCGGATTTCGCCAAGAGCGACCGGCCCTGGGTCGAGGCGCTGTGCGAAGCGGTTGCCGACAATGCCGGGCTGCTCGCGACCGGACGCGACTCGACGTTCCAGAACAAGGTGCATCTGGCGATGCAGGCCAAGGGATTTTTCGAGACGAAAGGCGACGACGGCGCCGCGTAAGCGCCGCCGACCGTCAGCAAACGGACTTCAGGACACGTTATGGGATTCAAATGCGGTATCGTCGGATTGCCCAATGTCGGCAAGTCGACGCTGTTCAACGCGCTGACCGAGACGGCGGCGGCGCAGGCGGCGAACTATCCGTTCTGCACCATCGAGCCGAATGTCGGCGAGGTCGCGGTGCCCGATCCGCGGCTCGACAAGCTCGCCGGCGATCGCCAAGTCGGCGCAGATCATCCCGACGCGGCTGACCTTCGTCGATATCGCCGGCCTGGTGCGCGGCGCCTCGAAGGGCGAAGGCCTCGGCAACCAGTTCCTCGCCACCATCCGCGAGGTCGACGCGGTCGCGCATGTGGTGCGCTGCTTCGAGGATGCCGACATCACCCATGTCGAAGGCAAGATCGACCCGTTGGCCGATATCGAGACCATCGAGACCGAGCTGATGCTCGCCGATCTCGACAGCCTGGAAAAGCGCGTCGACAATCTGACCAAGAAGGCCAAGGGCAACGACAAGGACGCCAAGGAGCAGCTCGACCTCGTCAACCGCGCGCTGGTGCTGCTGCGCGACGGCAAGCCGGCGCGGTTTCTCGAGCGCAAGCCGGAGGAGGAGCGCGCCTTCGGCATGCTCGGGCCTGTTGACCTCGAAGCCGGTGCTCTACGTCTGCAACGTCGAGGAAGGCTCGGCCAGGCGACGGCAACAGCTTTTCCAGGCAGGTGTTCGAGCACGCCAAGGAAGAAGGCGCGGTCGCGGTCGTGATCTCCGCCAAGATCGAGATCCGAGATCGCGACGCTGTCGCGCGAGGAGCGCACCGAGTTCCTGGACACGCTGGGCCTGGAAGAAGCCGGCCTCGACCGCCTGATCCGCGCCGGCTATCAGCTGCTCGACCTCATCACCTATTTCACCGTCGGCCCGAAGGAAGCGCGCGCCTGGACCATCGACCGCGGCACCAAGGCGCCGGCGGCGGCCGGCGTGATCCACACCGATTTCGAAAAGGGCTTTATCCGCGCCGAGACCATCGCCTATGCCGACTACGTCGCGCTCGGCGGCGAGGCCGGCGCCCGCGACGCCGGCAAGCTGCGGCTGGAAGGCAAGGAATACGTCGTCGCCGACGGCGACGTGATGCATTTCCGGTTCAATACCTGAGCTGAACGTTGCATTCTCCGGTGCATGGCGCGCGAGCTCGTCGCGGCCGATCCAGCGCCGTATTCGCGCGTGGCGTCACGGCTATGCTGGATGCAGCGTCAAGGACGCTGCATGACGACGGGCAGATGGGCTTCAATGCGCATCTGGCCCTGGTCGCGGATCGCGCCGAGGTGCTCGTTGATGCGGAACACGATCAGGATGAATTCCGCGGCGATGCGCGAAAACACCACGCCGACCACGACGCCGGCGATCGAGGACAACAGCAGGATGAATCCGCCGAACGGGCTGATCGCCATCGCGGCAAGGCCTGAGAAAATGCCGGAGATGCCGAACAGCACGATCAACGCCGATCACCAGCCAGTAAAACGTCTTGATGATGGTGGGCGTGATGAAGCGGTCCCACTGAAACAGATCCTGAAAATCGAACATCGGTCGGTTCTCCCGGCAAGTCGAATATGAGTAACGGCATCGGCTCTGACGGCACAGGGCCTAGCTCCGAACGTGGTCCCGGGCAAGTCAGGGACGAGCACGGAGGCGCGGTGCTCGCCCGTGCGAGCACGAGCCATGCGGGTGGGCGGGTTGAGATTGCCGCAAATAACGGCCACAATCGGGCCTCCTTCGCGGCAAATCCCCATCATGACCACGCTCACCTTCGAAGATTTCAAGCCCGGCCATTTCGGCACGTTCGGACCGCGCCACGTCACGCGCGAGGAGATCCTTGGCCTTTGCCGCGCGAGTTCGACCCGCAGCCGATGCATCTCGACGAAGCGGCCGCGCAGCAATCGATGCTGAAGGGCCTGTCCGGCTCGGGCTGGCATCTCGTGCTCGATCATGATGCGGATGATGTTCGACGGCTTTATCGGCCGCACCGCCTCGCTGCGGCTCGCCCGGCGTCAACGAGATGCGCTGGCTCGCGCCGCTGCGGCCGGGAGACGATCTCGACGCTCGATGTCGAGGTGGTGGAGGCGCGGGTTTCACGCAGCCGTCCCGAGACCGGCATCGTGACGTTCAAGGGCGTGGTCCGCAACGCGGCGCGGCGTGGCGTTGTGCGAGATGGTGTCGCCGATCATCGTGCGGCGGCGCGCCGAAGCCGCGGCGGAGTAGGACGCTCGATGCGTTTCTTTGAGGACATCGAGATCGGCGCGCGGCGCGAGATCGGTTCGTTCACGTTCACAGCCGACGACGATCAAGAAATTTGCCGCGCAGTTCGATCCCGCAGCGCTTTCATCTCGACGAGGAGGCGGGACGCAAATCGCTGTTCGGCGGCTTGGCGGCGTCGGGCTGGCATGTCGGCCTCGGTCTGCATGAAGCTTCTGGTCGCCGACGGCCAGCGCCAGGCAAGGGAGGCAGCCGCGCGCGGCGAGAAGATCGCGGTCTGGGGACCGTCGCCCGGCTTTCGCGAATTGCGCTGGATCAGAGCCGGTGCTGGCCGGCGATACCATCAGCTTCGCCAGCGAGGTCGAAACCAAGCGCATCTCGGAGAAGCGTCCCGAATGGGGCATCCTGCAGGCCCGCAACACCGGCACCAACCAGCGCGGCGAACTGGTGTATCTCGTTCCTGGCGACGGCCTTCGTGCCGCGGCGGAATGCGGAGTACCTGAGCCCGGGCAACGCAACATGGTTAGCGGATGGTTATCGGCCTCCGGCGCCAGTCGAAGATTCGCGGGACGATTTTTGCTAACGCATTTTGAACTTTATCCCTGCCATATGTAGACTCTAGGGACAGTAACCGAGGGGACGACCATGGCGGATCGCAGCGGCCTGAAACTTGTCGGCTTTATCTTCGCAACCGTCACGCTGGCGGTGATGCTGACCGCCGGGATGGTGGTGAAGGGCTATGCCGATGGCGGCTATACGCTCGAGGCACGTCGTTCGCCCGCCGATAAGTTTCAGGCTTTGCTAACCATAGACGCCGAATCGCGCGATTGACCATCGCCGACGATCAGCGGCTCCAGATCAGCGCCATCACCACGACCGCTGCAGTCAGCAGTCCGACAAACCGGATCGATGATGGTGCCCATGCCTTGCGGCGAACGCCGCAATGGGATCGGATCGCTGTGTTCGGGCCGAACGCTTTGCATCAAATACTATCCCCGATACAGAAGCATGCCGCCCGATGGCGGCATCCGTCCGTTAGTCGCAGCTGCACAGCTGGTCAACGTTCAGGTAAATGCAGTCTGTCTCAACGCGCTTCCGCACGCAAGCGCGTCCGTTACTCAAGAGTCAGACGGAACCGCGCTCCCGTCGGGAGGCGGCGGCGATCTTGATGCTGTAGCGGATCAGCTGTTGCGCAGGCCGTCGGCGGCGCGTTTCCACTGCGTGACGTTGTCGGCGATCATGCGCGTCGATTTCATCGCGCGCCTGGCTGAGCTGGGCATAGCCGGAGATCTCGCGCTGGACGCGCTGGCCTTCGGCGTGCAGCAGGTCGCGCAGGCTTTCGAGCTCGGAAATCAGCTTTCTCGATTTCCGCAAGCGAGGTTCCGGCGACGCGCTGGATCAGCGAGTTGACGTTGTTGACGGTGGCTTCGGTGTTCGGCGTCGAGCGGCGCCGTTTCCGGGCTCGCGACTGCCGGCGCGCGGCGCAGATAGGCGATGTCGTTGCGGACGAAGTCGCGGATCCCGGCCTCGACTTCCGAGACCGCAGCGAGATTGCTGTCGACTTCCTCGGTTGGTTCAACTTCTTCGGAACGAATGGTAGCGTTCATCGGCTATTCCTCTGTTTCGCGTTGAAGCGAGCGCGGACGTCCCCCGCACGACGAAGTGGACGCCGGCTATCTGGACTGCCGATTTTGACCGCATCTGGGCCAATCTGCGGCAATGCTGGATCATTCGCTGGGCATGGCGCGAAGGCGGACGTCGCGCTACCAGCTGCGCTTGAAGCCGGCGCTGAAAGCTCTTGTTGGCGGCGCCTGGTCGGCGTCTCGCCGATCGAGCCCGAGACGGTGACGCCGTCGAACAGTTTTTGCTCGGCGCCGATCTTGCGCAGCCATTTGTCGTCCGCGGTCGACAAGCGTCTGGCCGGCGATGAAGCTGGTGCCGGTGTCGGTGATGCTCAGTTTCGCCGACTGGTCGGTCTCGTAGTTCCGCGCTGGATGGCTGGCGATGCCCGGCACCGGCACGACGCCCTGCTGGATCAAATTGTAGCCGTTCTGCAGGGTGAGCGAATATTGCTCGCTCAGCGGCACCGACTTGCTCAAGCGAGGTGCCGAGCTTGCTCTGTTCCTGACCAGGATCGACGCGGGCTTCCACCGCCGTCTTGTCCCAGATCGAGGCGACGCCGGGCGCGGTGATCGCGGCCCAGGCGGTGCCGGAGGATTGCGGCGCGGTGCCGCCATTGGCGACCTTCTCCGACAGCAGTCTCCGACGCCGTCAGCGTGCCTGGCCGGCGCCACCGTCATGTCGGCGCCGATCCGCGTGTCCCAGAACGGCGACAGCGACTGCTTGACCGACACGGCGGAGGTGCCGTTCGGCTTTTCATTGGACGACCATGATGGTATCGCAGCCGGCGCGCGCCCTTCGCTGCGGCGGCGGGCCTTCGGTGTCAGGCGCCGTCAGCGTCGAGGCGTCGACGTTGAGCTGGCTCCAGTCGAGCTTGCCGACGTCGATATCCTTCATGATGTCGGCGTCGTCTGGCGTCGGGTGCGCGGCGCTTCCGCCGCCGGCTCATCGGCGCTCGCTCGTCCGCAGGCGGAGGTTTGCGGCGACGCTGTGCCGCTGCTGACCATCGCAGCCAGACTGAAGCCGGCCACCAGCAACGGCAGCCTCGCCCGGCCAAATCGTATCTTGAAAGTCATCACCCAGCCCGCATTCCAGATGCCGCCGAGAATGCGTTTGCTCTGGTGCAAAAATTATGGCGGGGCCACGCTGGACACGCATCAGCACACATATATCCGTCATGGCCGGAAAGCCCGGGCATGACGAAGCGAGTGCGTTAATCCCGGAGAACTCCGTAGACCGCCATCCGCGGCAAATGGATGGGATAGCCCAATCGTCTGCTCCACCAGGTCGAAGCGTGTCGAGCAGGCACGCGGAAGCTGATGAGCCAGCCGGCCTTGAACTGCGCGAAATGCGCGAGCCGCAGGCTGATCGGCTTGTTCGAGATCCAGCGCGGTGAGCGAGTAGCGCATCATCGAGGACGGCGGAATCCACGCCCAGCATGATCGACCTCGCGATCGAAGCGGTGGACCCGGACGTTCTCCGCGATCTGCCGGATCACCTCCAGCACCGCCGCCTTGCCGCGACGCTGGCCGAAGAACGAAACATGTCGATCGGGCCGTAGATCGCCCAGTCGACGTCCTCGTCGATCAAGGCCTCGATATCGGCCGAGCTGGCGTTCATTGATCGCGCGGTGCAACGCGCGCGAGAAACGCCAGAGACTATGCTCTGTCATTTGAGTGTGTTCCCTGAAACTGGATTGCAAGAACAGCAACGGCCTTACCGGCGTCCGCATCGACACCGTGCCGGGTTGCTCGTTCACATTGTTTGCAGCCAGAAATAGATGCCACTCGACCAAAACGCAATTGTCATTTTTGCATTGCACAAATGCAATGTTTCCAGCATCTTATCACGCGTTAACGGTCGCCGCTGCAGCCGGGCTCGCGTTCGATGGCGATCTCGGCGTCGCGGATGGCGATCACGCCGAACAGCAGACGCGCCGCTCGAGGCCGCCGATCGCCGCGCACCGAGCGGCATGAAGGTGAAGAACACCAGCATGCTGCTATAGCCTTCAAAACTCGTGGTTTTGAAGATTTCGACCCAGGCGAGCCCGGCTCCCGATGCCCGAGCGCGGCACCGCCCAGCGCACGCCCAACGCCGAACCCAACAGCGCCAGCAACGCGATCTTCATGTGTCTTTCAGCCCGAAATCTGCAACGACCCCGTGATAAGTCGCGCCAGGGCCGGCGCAAGTTCAGGAAGGGAACAACAGGCGGGCGCACGTCTGCTGACGTCACTCTTTCAGGGCCAACTCCTGCGGGGCCATCCGGGAATGACGGACCAGAGCGATGCGAAAGGTCTGCGTCAAACCCCGTTCTGCTCGCTGGTCAGCACCGCCGCGACATCCGCGCCAGACGCACCGGGTTGCGGAAACGGGTGACCGCGGACCTGCCGATTTATCTGGCGCACCGCAGGCCCCGTCGGGACGGGAGCTGCTGTGTGGGCTCGTCATGGAACGTCATGCTCGCAGCCCGCGATTGTCTCCTTCGGTAAATGACGGAGACGTCGGTGACAAAGCGGCAGACAAAAGGCATCAAGTCCGTTCCAGACGACAACCAGAGCACAAGGGCACGGGCGGCGCCCAGCGCGGCGTTCCCATCCGACACCGCCAAGGGCCATCGCGACGACGAGAAGCACAACATCCGCGAACAGGCCGCGCGCACGGCACGCAGTCTGACGCAGAACACCAAAGCTGCCGGCGGTCGGGGTGGAGTAAGGTCGCCGCCGATCACGCGCGTCGCGTAAGCGATTTTCCTGGTCCACCTGTCAAAGAGCCACTCCTGGTCGTCACGCCCGGCTCGCCGCCTTCGTCGCTAAAGCTTCGGCGCGCCGCCACTGCAGAGCCGCGGCGAAGCCTTGGCGTCGACGGGACCGGGCGATCCAGTATTCCAGAGGCGTCAGCGCTTGAGCCGAGAAGCCGCAGCGTACTGACGCCTCGCATTCGCGGGCGATGACGCAGAGAACGGGGCACGCCTCCTTCCGGGTCAGCTGCGAGGCGCAGCGAAGCAATCCATCGAGCCGCGCCATGAGGAATGCTTTGCTCTCCTCCGCGTCGTCCTGGCGAAAGCCAGGACCCATAGCCACCAATGTTTTTGATGAACGGGATTGAGCTCCGACACAGCGCAACAACTGACATTCGGGGTTTGGGTCCCGGCCTGCGCCGACGACACGGGAATACGTGGCTGCTATTTCGGCCCAAGCGATAGCAAATACCTTCCGACCAATGGACGCACCTTGGCATTCTCGCGGCACGAATGCCCGAGGTTTGATACGTTGTCCCTCTCGAGCAGAGAGGAGCAGGGAATGCCGGGTGCGCGCTGCACCCGCGGTCTCGTGTGCAAGATGCACAAAGAAAAGCGCACACGAGCATACAGGTTCAGCGGAGGCAGTCCGGCATTCCCTGCGCAATGGCTTTACGGCTTATGCCGTGCTCTCCTCGGCGACGAATTCGTCTTGTCACCGTCGTCCAGCGGATTAAGACTGGCCCAAGCCCGGTTGGGCCGACGCGTCTCCGCTGGACTTGGCATCAGCAACGGATGCCAGGACCACACGGTTTTGCCGTACGCAACCAGCGCCGTTCGTCCTGCGCGCCGTGAACTCGCTCACGAGTCAAGCCTCGCCCTGCGATCACCTTGCGCGCCGACGCTGCCGCGTCCACCGCATCCCATCCCGCGTTCGTGACGATCGCGATACGCCCCTCTTGCCGGGAAAGGACGGGGCGAGCTGGTAGAACTGATTTGCCCGACGGCGAAAGCGGAATATTTTTCGCGAAGGGCTGGACAGGTTTTTGTCGCGAAGACTGATTTGCCCGTCGGGTCACTTTGCCGCACGGCCCATCCCCGCAATGACAGCTTGATCGGACGCAAATGTGACTTGCGTCACGGCGCGCGTTCCGTTGCGGGCGCTAGGTTGGAAGCATTCAGGTCCTCAGCGAGGACGCTCGGTCATGAACGCCATCGCCGCCCCGAAATCCCGCGCGCAGAACTGTCTCGAAGGCATTGCGCTCACTGCCATCTTCCAGGTGCTCCCGACCTTTGCCGCCGCTGCGATGCTGCTGTTCAAACTCGCCGGCCACGAAATCGCCGGGCGCGCCATGCTCTTCGTCGTGCTGGCCTTGACCTTCTACGCTGCTCGCGCCCTGGCTCCAGCCGAGGTTTCCAAAATTCTTCAAAAACGGCTACGAGCCGTTGTTCTTCGACGCGAGTCTGCCGGTCGCCGAAAAGCTCGCGAGATGGCGGGTGCAGCCGGCAGCATCGCAGCAGTTCATGACGACGGTGCTGATGCTGTCGTTGCTGGCGGTGGTGCTGGTGAGCGTGGGGTGATCTTCCGCGCGGTCATTCCGGGGCGCCGCGGCGGCGAGTCCAGAATCCATAACCACGATCTCGTCAGGATGTACCCGGGGAGCTTGACTCGATCGTGATGCCAGAAATTCCTCGGGCCTTTGCGCGCGTTGGGAAACGACCGAGTTCGCGATAGTCAGGATCGTGCTCTGCCGATTCCGACGAACGAAGATGAGCAACGAACTCCGCTCCATCCTGCTCGATGAAGCTACCGTCAGGTCACTCACTTTTAAGACGGCGCTGCATATCGCGCGCACCGCAATACGGACACTCGTCGTCACACGTGCATGACCATTCGTCAGTCCATCGGCGCTTGCAACGCTCGCATCTGTAGAAGTTCAGAAACCAAGCCATGGCGAACCTCCTACGATTATTTCAGACGGTAATTGCCGCGCGAGAGCGAAATCAATAAATCCGCGGTCGCGCAGATATTGGAGCTGTTGCCAGGCATCTTCGGCCTCACGTTCTGGTTGCCGGGGTACAGATCACCCAGATGCCCCAGTGCGAGATAGGATAGCCCTGCCGTCGAGGGGTGAAATCTCAGCTTCCCGAGACGTCTCCACGCATTTCGCATGACGTCAAGTAGCTGTAGCCCCGGTTTTGGGGGACTCTGTCTCTAAGAAAGGGTGTCGCTTGCCAATCGGAGAGGACGAGCTCCTTGTCCCGTATGACCCTGTTCTGAACAGTCGTGAATCTTCCCGACTCCGGAACGCGAACCAAGCAGGATGTTCGATCCAATCCAGCCAGCGCGCCGTCCGGTTTGCGCCAGAGGCTTTCGTTCTTCGATGATATCCCGCACAAGGAAGTGCTTCGGCACGATGAGCAGATTGACCACCGCGAGAGATTTTAGGTCATAGTTGCATCAACAGCAGGTTGGGACTGTTGCTCGCCGCCAATCGCTCACATTTTGCCTTGCTTCAGGCGCCGTCGGCGTACCTTCGGCGCCGAATCCTGTCCCTTCTGACTTTTGAGTTCAAATTCCTCGTTGCACGCTCCGGCAAAGGAAATCGGCAACGGGGCTGGTGTTTGGAAATTGCGCGACATCTTCGCGTGGCCGCAGTGCGGGCAATACGCCCGCGCTGACCCAGGCTTCCGTCCATGTACAGGCGCTCTGCGAGCCGCTCAGGTGGTAGGAAGGTGCAGCGGATTCTTCAGCCGAAAGCATGAAAGGTCTCTTGAGACAGGCGTAACGAAACTCTGCCGAATTGCTAGGCCGTGAACCCATAAAGCAGAGCAGCCGAGATGGGAAACAATGTACGTGGCA